>Ga0185299_10002777_pt1 | contig 25663 bp, 28 predicted proteins | sample PaiPotPPA55metaG_FD_128002 | JGI IMG/M metagenome (GOLD analysis project Ga0185299, IMG submission 128002) | Iron sulfur acid spring bacterial and archeal communities from Banff, Canada, to study Microbial Dark Matter (Phase II) - Paint Pots PPA... ...
CGATTGCGGACCTTTACCCAAACGTCGTAGGAGGTGGGGCTGACGTATTTGTTGGATAGATAGAAGGCGTCCATGAGCTCGCCGTAGATGTCTCCCTGGAACTGCGAAACAGCTGCATTGCCGATGCGGACCGGCCGGGATCCGCGATACCCTTCCCAGTGCTCCAACGGCTGCTCAGGAAGCTGGGTGTCGCCCTCGATCGTGAAGACGACCGCGCTGGGCGCTTTCGGATTGACGTGTTTGGACGCGTAATCTTCGATCCAGCCCATGAAGGCAGCAGCCTCCTCTCTGAAGCCGATACGCAGAAAGGCATAGACCGTGAACGCAGCATCGCGCATCCAGGTGTAGCGGTAATCCCAGTTGCGCGCCCCTCCGATGACTTCAGGCAAACTCGTGGTTGGAGCAGCAATGATCGCGCCGGTAGGTTCAAAGGTAAGAAGCTTCAGCGCCAAGGCTGATCTTTGCACCTGGTCCCGCCAACGCCCGTGGTAAGTGCACGCCGAGAGCCAGTCATGCCAGAATTTCACAGTGCCTCGCAGCAGCTCCTCAGCGCCTTTCTCGGACGGCGGACAGGGAACGCCGTCGGCGCAGTCGTCCCTAAGAATGAAGACTTGCGATTTTCCTTCTGCGAGCACGAACTCAGCAGATACCCCACCTTGCTCGTCATTGCTGAGGGGCACGTTGGTTGAAAGCGCCAGGCTCACGTTGCCCGACTTGAATATGGCCCCGTTAGCCTGTATCTGGGTGTCGTGGGTCTGTCGTCCATAATCGAAAGCCGGACGGCAGGAGACCGAAATGCGCACAGCACCCCTGACACAGCGTATACGGCGACAAATATGATGATGCCCAGGCGAGTCGGAGGGTAAACCCACCGGCATGAAGTCTTCCAGTTCGGCGATTCCATCCCCCAACAAGAAGCGCGTAACCAAGACGTTGGTGGAAGGCCAATAGACCTGCTTGTGGCGGACCCCGTCAGCACCAGCGGAAATTTGGAATCGGCCGCCCTTTTTGTCATCCAAGATCGCCCCGAAAATGCTGGGCGAGTCAAACTGCGGGTAGCAGTACCAGTCGATCGAACCGTTCATACCCACCAGGGCAACCGTGCGCATGTTGCCGATGATTCCGTAATTTTCGATAGGCTGATACGACATTATTCTGTTCCCTCCCGGTGGTCCGAAATGACTTGATTCGGTCCCAACCGTTATCCGTATTCTTCGCGGAACTGACAAGTTTTGCAAAGCCGACGTGTGGCAAGCAATTCGCAGGTCTAAACTGTGCTGTGGAACGGAGGCCCGGATTCCAAAGCCCCGAAGCCGTGCGCGGCAGTGTCTCAGCTTGCCGGAACAAATGCAAAATGCCTTGAGGGAAACATGACTAGAAAATTTGATCTGATCGCAATCGGAACAGGATCAGCCGCCTCAGCGGTGGCGTCGCGTTGTCGCGAAGCGGGATGGCAGGTTGCGATCGTGGATTCGAGGCCGTTCGGCGGCACCTGTGCTCTACGCGGATGCGACCCAAAGAAAGTGCTCGTCGGAGCTGCCGAATCCGTTGACTGGACTCGTCGAATGAAAGGAAAGGGAATTCAGGCCGCGAAGCTTCAGATTGATTGGCCCGAGTTAATACGTTTCAAGCGTTCTTTCACTGACCCTGTTCCAAAACGGCGTGAAGACGGGTTTGCGAAAGCCGGCATCGCAGCATTCCATGGGCGGGCCCGCTTCGCCGCTCAAACTACAGTACGAGTAGGGGAAGAGACATTGGAGGGACGGTACGTCGTTATTGCGGCCGGGCAGATACCGGCAGATTTGGAGATTCCCGGCGTTGAGCACCTTACGACAAGTGATCAGTTCCTGGAGCTGGACGAACTCCCGCGGAGGATTCTCTTTATCGGAGGCGGGTATATCGCCTTTGAGTTTGCGCATATAGCGGCGCTTGCGGGATCGCAGGTCACAATCCTACACCGTGGCTCGCGTCCTCTTGCCCTTTTTGACCCGGATCTCGTTGATCAGCTCGTTGAGCGAACTCGCGAACTTGGCATTGAAGTTCATCTGGGAACCGAAGCGATCGGGATCGAAAAGAGCTCGGGTCAGTTGATTGTCCGGGCAGTCGCTTGCGAGGAGACGGGCGTGTTTCAGACCGATATGGTTATGCACGCTGCGGGTCGCGTGCCCGAGATCACAGACCTGAATCTGGATGCTGCGGGGATCGATTGGGAGAAACGGGGGGTGCGAGTCAACGAATTCTTGCAAAGTGTGTCGATTCCAGCTGTGTATGCGGCGGGAGATGCCGCCGCCAGTGGAGGTTCACCGCTGGCTCCTGTGGCGAGCTATGAAGGGCTGATCGTGGCCGCAAACCTCTTGCAGGGAAACCATCAGAGACCAAATTACCTGGGCATTCCGTCGGTCGTCTTTGCGGTGCCCCCGCTGGCTGCTGTCGGTCTCAGTGAACGCGGGGCAAGTGAGCAAAAGCTTAAGTTCAGGGTCAAGACGGAGATGACCTCAGCGTGGTATTCGTCTCGGAGGGTTGCGGAAACATATTCCGGCTACAAAGTGCTCGTGGAGGAAGGCACAGACCGCATTCTGGGCGCTCACATTCTAGGGAGCGAGGCCGGTGAAGTCATCAATCTCTTCGCGCTTGCCATTCGTTCCGGGATGCGGGCCACCGATTTAAAGCACATGCTGTTTGCCTATCCGACGAGTGGCTCAAATATGACGCGCATGCTTTAGAAAAAGGTCGTAAGGAGAGATGTTTAGAATCACCTCGTGTTGGCTATATCGCCGGTAGTGTTGTACGTCGAAGCGCAACCGAAGCATGGCGATCTCAAGACGATCGGCACGCCCGAATCGCCCTAATATAAACTGTCTTTCAATTCAGGAGGGATCAAATGGCTAAACCCAAATCCGCCGCAATCGAAAGCGAAATTTCTCGCGACCGCCTCGCGCAGCTGTTGAACGAAGACCTTTCCCGCGAATATCTAAAGAAGAAGGGAAAACTTCAGGGGAACTGACTTAGTTCAGGAAGCCTGGAAGAGGGTTCGGGGGTCGATCCCAGAGTCGAACCCTCTCACAGATGCCGAAATTCTGGGATCAAGCGGCATGGTCACACGTCCATTATGCAATCGCACTAACCGCGCCAACGGGAGTATCCCCAGCCTCCGCCACCGAGCAAAAACAGCACCACGAGAACAATCAATACGGTTTCCATTGTTGTACCTCACTTGTAAAAGGAAGCTGGACTGGCCTTTGTAACGGTCATCTCACTTCTTCACTACGCCACATGATAGAACGGGCGAAGACGGGCGTCTGATCACATTAGACCACTCTGAGCGTTCGATTTGCACGGAGCACCATGTAGGATTGTGAGCGGATCCGAGCCGTGATTCGTAGCGGTTTTCGCTCCAACTCTTTCGTGCCCATATTTGCCCCAGCTCGATAGATGCGATTGCTATTGAAGTCGCTTGGTTCAGGCGTTATCACTGGGGCTGACGACGATGACCCATCGGGCATTGCCACATATTCAGTGGCGGGCGCGCAGCTTGGAACCAAGCTTCTCTGGACTCCACTTCTGACGTGGCCACTGATGAGCGCGGTTCAAATGATGTGTGCCAGAATCGGAATGGTGACAGGGAAGGGCTTGGCAGGGAATTTTAGTCAGCGATTTCCAAAATGGCTGCCGCGTGTTTTCGTCATGGCCCTGCTTGCGGCCAACACGATTAATATCGGAGCGGACCTCGCTGGCGTGGCGGATGCAGCGGAAATGCTCTCCGGCGTCAATGCGCACTGGTTTGTAGTGGCTTTCGCACTCTTGATTTCGTGGGCAACGGTTCGGCTTCCTTATCACCAGATAGCCAAACGTGCTCAAGTGGCTGGTGATGGTGCTCTTCGCCTACCCCATCACCGCGTTTGTGGTGGGGGCTGATTGGGGCGGGGTGATCCGCGATAACCTGGTGCCGTCGATGCCGCATACCAGAGATGAATGGTCGATACTTGTCGCAATTCTAGGCACTACTATCAGTCCGTATTTGTTTTTCTGGCAGGCGAGTGAGGAGGTTGAAGAAGAAAAAGCGGGCTCAATTCGCTTTCTCAACGGAGGGGAGCAACGGCCATCGAACTTCGGCTGAGGAAAATGGATGTCGGCGTCGGCACGTTTCTCTCGAATTTTGTCATGTTCTTTATCACGCTGGCAGGTTTGCTGCGACCCTGTTTACCGTCGGCATTGTCCGTGTCGGATTCCTTGCTATCCCGACGCTGGCGGGATCAGCGGCCTATGCCTTCGCGGAAACGCTGGGGTGGCGCCAAGGCCTGGACAAGAAATTGAAGCAGGCACGCGCGTTTTACACTCTCATTCTCCTCTCAACTGGGGTGGGTGTCGGACTGGACTTCGCAGGCATCAACCCTGTGAAGGCGCTCTACTGGACAGCTGTCATCAATGGTTTGTTTGCTCCCTTCTTTCTCGTCGCAATCTAGTTATCGCTTCGGACAAGAAACTGATGCAGGGGCAACCGAGTTCACGCTTGGGATGGACTGTCGTGGCGATCACCACGGTGGCAATGTTCGCCGCAGGCGTGGCGATGTTTGTTGCGTAAACTGCCGATCTCGCTGCCGTCGAGCCGCACGCTTGACCGGTTTCGGCAAACTAATTGTCAAAACTGTGCAGTTTGGACCGGCCGAGCCATTCTTTCAGGCCTATGCTGTGTCTATCGAGCCGATGAACAGTCTTAGCCAGCGCGATCTTCTGGCCTCGTGGAAGAGAAAACACTATGATCCAAGGCACCAAAAAGCCGATACCCAAACTGCGTAAAGCTCCCCAACCACCCCTGTCATACGCTGGGGCGGTCCCTGACACCGACCGTGCCAAGAGGCCACCGCTCTCCGAGCCCTCTGCCACCGGCCAGGAGTTGACTCCCGGAGATCGGGTTGAGGGTTTAGGCAACTTCGGAAAGCCGACTGGAGAAATCGGCACGGTTGAGCGAGCTAACGAAGAGGACGCGGTCGTCAAGTGGGATGACGACGGTCGCACGAGACTCCACCAACCGTCGCTCAAGAAGATTTAGGCGGGCCGATCACTGTCGTTTGCAGCTATCATTTTCGACCATTGGAGAGACGAGATGTCCAACTCGGACCTCATCCGCAAATATTGTTCAGCCTACGAAAACAAAGACCGCAAGGCCGTCGAATCTCTCTTGACCGACGACTTCGTATTTACCAGTCCATACGACTATCGCATTGACCGTGAAACCAGAAGCTGTTTGAAAAAGGCAACGAAGCCTTCATCATCTACGACTGCAAAACCAAGAATGGGGGCAACTCCCGGAACACGGAATTCTTCACTATCGAAGGAAACAAGATAAAAGAAGTCCAGGTCTACTTTGGCTATGCCCCGAAGGAACCAGCGTAAAGAACGATCCGAGATATCTGCTGAGACCAAATACGGAGAGCTTCAGACACTTGCTTTGAGCAATCCGCCAACTGTGGGGGCATAAGAGTCATTCTGATTGTTCATCTGTCCTCCTCCCAAACATTCTCTAACTAGCTATAGCTAGCTAAGCTAGCCAAGCTAGATGCCCCAGCACATTTACAACACGATCAATTACGACCAGCTTTACGAAACGCAAAGTTCGATACTCGAGATTCACAGGGTTCTGACGATAGAGGAGCCTTTCGTAAGCAAGCGCAGTCTTGTGGACATTTTGATAGGAAGGAAGGTTTTGATGAATCTAAATCTGCTAGATCCGAAGTTTATTATGCTCGGCGCCGTGGTGATTCTGGTCATCGCAGTGGTTGCTTGGTTGTACGTGCGAAAACGTACGAGTACGACTGCAGACCTACGGCAGAAGTTTGGGCTCGAGTACGAGCGAGCGGTGCAGAAGCATGGGTCAGAACGAAAAGCAGAAGCGAAACTAGCGGATCGCCAGGACCGGGTTGAAAAGCTCAACATTCGCGATCTTGACCCGATGGAATGCGAACGTTTTTCGAAACAGTGGGAGTCCGTACAGTCTCGGTTCGTCGATTCCCCAAAGGGGGCGGTCGCTGACGCCGATGACCTGGTCTCCTCTCTGATGAAAACTCGTGGTTATCCGATCTCCGATTTCGATCAACGTGCGGCCGACATTTCTGTCGACCATCCCCGGGTCGTGGAGAACTATCGATCTGCGCATGAGATTGCTCTCCGGGTCGGGAAAAATGGAGCAAGTACAGAAGATCTGAGAACTGCGATGATTCACTACCGCTCACTATTTGAGGAACTGGTGCAGGTACCAACGATTGTGGAAAGAAAAGAGGTGGCGTAGTGGCTGAACTTAAGAGAAAAGAGGAGGAACTTCCGACGGCGGAGTTGGCGAGCGACGAAATTCCGGCAAAGCAGCCCGAAGGACCCAAGCTGGTAAAAGGCCAGGAGCCGAAACCTCTGGATAGAGCGGCTGCAATCTCAGAGTCCATGCCGTTGTTTGCTGAACCGGAGATGGTAGATTTCCAATCACAGTGGAGCAAGCTACAGACTGGTTTCGTGGACGAACCTCGCCGAACGGTCGAAGACGCAGACAAGCTGGTCGCTGCGGTTATGCAGCGACTCGCGGAAGGTTTCGCCAACGAGCGATCGGGCTTGGAAAAGCAGTGGGACCGCGGCGACAACGTGTCCACTGAAGACCTGCGGCTTGCCCTACAGCGTTATCGTTCCTTTTTTGAGAGACTGCTGAAGCTGTAAGGATGAACGCGCCACAGATGCAGGAACGAGACCTCGACAGGAGGATTTGCGTACCTATTGTTACTCAACGACAAGGAGAAAACAGATGAACCCCAGTACGAAGGATGAGGTTGGAGGCAGCGTTCATGAGGTGAAAGGCAAAGTCAAGGAGATGGCGGGCAAAGTCACCGATAATCCTAACCTACAGGCCGAAGGCAACGCCGAAAAAAACGCCGGCAAAGTTGAGAAAAAGGTCGGGCAGATCGAAAGAGTGTTCGAGAAATAAATGAGGCGGGGGTCAAAATAAAACGCCTCGAGCCACAAATACCAATAGTCATGGTTTCCAGTGATGACGCAATTCCGGAACCCGCATTGAATGTAGTGGATGCTTTCGTTTCTAAGAACGAAGCATCCCGCCGCTTGTTGCCGGTGATCACTCGAATCTGCGGTGAAAATCCTTCCGGGTTCCAGAAACCGGAATCACAGCCTGAGCATGGCTGTGTTAGAAGTCGCCGCGATGGGGAAGATGCCGTACCGTGTCTCCTTCAGAACTCGATAGGCGGTCATGGGTTAGTGTCGGGAAACCAACGTTCAGACCCTCACGACCGCTTCACCGTATTGTTACCCGGACACGTACATTTCAGGCCGGATCACATGGATTCGGCCTTTTTCTGTACCCAACGGACTGTTTGCGAGCGGGTAGGATCCATGTCCCAACCGAGCTTTTCTGGCCAGACTTGAGATTGGGGAAATGAGAAACTGCTTGGTGAAGTCATTTGCGAGCGAGACTGAGGATTTCATCAAGTTCAGCTTGCTTAGGTCGGCCGGGAGGCTAACATGCTTTGGACTATTTTCGTTGTTTTGGTTATTTTGTGGCTGTTGGGTTTCAGTTTGCACATTGGCGGAGGCCTCATCCACTTGCTTCTGGTAGTGGGGCTGGTAGTTCTCGTCATTAACTTATTGAGCGGAAGACGAAGTGCCCTCTGAAGCAAGGGATCACAAGTCCCAGTGGCGGTAGGTCCTGGTGTCATCGTCTTGCCCACCGTGGAGATTCCTAAAGACAGTATTGCGAAGTACGAAACCGCGCTGCAAGACGGAAGAAATCTTGCCGATCGGCCACGGGACGGCCCGCAGAAGTATTCAAGGCAAAGTACATCATCGAGAGTATGCACACTGCACTCAGCCGAAGCAGTAGCGGCGAATAGGTATCATCCAGGATGCCGGGGACACATCATGCCACAGAGCACGCACGATCGAGCCGCAGAACTCCATAACCTTGCGGCCCATGCCCACGCCGCGGCCGCCACAGCTCACGGCAAGGGAGATCATCTAACCGCTCACGAACTCAGCAAACAGGCGCACGAGCACGCCATGAACGCCCACAAGCTTGCCGAAGAGCTGGGCACAAAGGCAGCAAGGTCCAGCAAAGCTAAGGACGGAACGCCGGAACTGCGCACCGACCTCAACCCGTCTCACGAATAGCAGACTAACCTCGCCCGTCAGCAACGGGAGGCGCCCGCACCCCCTAACGATGCTTTAGCCGTGCGTGGTCTGGCGAATGTACCCGAATCGATCCTCGTGTCAGACATGAGTCGAGGAACGGCTCGTGCCTCGCTCAAGTATCGTGCGAACCGAACTTGCTCACTGCTGATAGTCCCATGACTGGCGCACCATCCAGTACCGACGAACCGCCAGTCGGCGAGCCATCGCTACCTTGGCGGTTTTCCGTCCCCGCCGCATCATCAGGTGGAGACACTTGCTGCGCTACTCCGGCACGCTGCGCACTGTTACCTGGGTCTTCGAGAGCAACGGTCGGGAGCTTGCGGCATGCGCGAACGTGTTATGGGCATCTGGCCGGTTGGCTTGGCGTTCAGATCGCGAAGACGTTGGAAGAGCGGGGAATGATTAAGCCATATATCGCGAAGGCTTACTCGGTAAGTGCCTCGGGGAGAGAGTGGTTCGAAGCAATCGGGGTGGGTGTTCCGTCGTCTGCCGCCGCCCATTTGCTCCTGTGTTTCGTAATCCCCGGCAGGGACGAATCTTCGATAAACTGAATGGTATTTAATTCCCCGGGCAGCGTTCGCCTTGATGCCCCTCTCGCTTGTGATCCAAGATTGCATCAAGGCATGCAAACTCACGATCCGTCCATTCCAATGAATCTATGTCTTGGCTTCCCGCCCTTGCCTGAGTAAAGTCCCATTCTAGTTGGTCCAACTGTTGGCAAACCATAAAAACGACTCCCACTTAAAAGGTCCAGGTGCGTTCCTATCCATTACGCGTGTTCGCTGCCGGCTCTCAGATCGGTTTCTGCTTGGTACCAATCCTGTTCCGCACGGCCATCTATTCTGCCGTGAAGCTCGTAAAGTTCGTATGCACGGGTCTGCACTGCGGAGTTTGCGAAAGCGATAGCCGCATGGCCCTTGATTAGAGATTTTGGTTGTGGGGGATGGCTGGCTTTCGAGAGAGAGTTGGTCTTTGGATCAATCACGTTCAGCCTCCTGGGCTGTCGAAGCTTAAGAGGAGCAAACTTCAGATGGGCTGACTTAAGTTCAGGGGACCTGAAAGAGTAAGAAGAGGTAGCTTGCTCAAGTTCAACGTTAGGCTTCTGCGTAACGGCTGTCAACCTGTGGCAATAGTGGCGCAGCTTGTACTTAGTCGGCCACCATAGTAGCAGGAGGATTGCTGCGGGAGCTCGCGATGTGGTTGACGTAGCAGCGTTCGTGAACGGCCTTGCCGTTTTCATCGGCAGTCAAGTCGATCGTTAGATCGACAGCCTTGCTGCAAAGTACGCAGGGTGTTTCTGAAAAGGAGCTGCTGCTCGTAAATGCCCCCTTAGGGAGAGTGCCAAGATCAGCGTAGTCTCAAAGCGAAAGTCAAGCTGAGCAAAAGTGATCCGTCTTGGGAATGGCGACGCTTTGATCCGAATTGACCTGTAATCGGTGCAGCACCCCTGACATAATGGGAACCCAAGCCTCTAAATAGGGGGCTTTGGTCTGAAGAAAAAAAACCCGTCTTGAAAACGGATCGCAATCTACTCCAACCGCCTCGCCCACAAAACGGACAATGGAACAATGTAGCCTGTGTTAGCGCCGATTTAAAAAGGGGAGCCAGTTTAGCCGGTTTGGATGTGAGCCAAAGAGCTTGGCGATGGTCACAGGACACACAAATACATCGGCCCGCCTTCGAAGGCAGGCAGTCGCGAGTGCGAGTTTTTCCCCAGTCAGTGATGGTTAGTTCATGAATGCTTCTCCCGCGCCGTCCACTCCTGCCCGTACTGCGGGATTCCCGTGGCGTCGATATTCGTCTCGACCGATTGAGAGGCAGGTAGCAATTCCTCCGCGCTGCGGACCGCCGCTCCGAGCGCATGCAGAGGCCCTTGGCCTGAGCGTTGGAGTGGTTGTAAAGTTCTCGTAGCCGGTGACCCAATACTCTCAAAACGATTTACCCGACGAACGCGATACCCGTTCGGCATTTCCCTCCGACCTGAGCGAGGTAGACTTTGGCGCTTTCGAAATGGAATGTGCGGAGCAGAATTCAACTGGTTTTCTCGCACGGGTTATACATGAAGCCTTGCTTGTGCGTGCAGGGAAATTTAGAAACTCTTGTAGAGTTCCTACCGCGTCCCCGTCGACCGGGGCTCTCTCTGGATCACTGGCTCCGGCCGGGACCGGCTAAAACGGATCACTCTTTCGCCGCCGTTAACAGTAGCCTGCTATCCCTTTGATTTAATCTCGCACCGACCCCTACGCGGCGGCCCCCACAGTCGTTTCGTTCCTTTCTGCGAAAAGACTTGATCCGTTCCGTAGCTGTTTCGATTCTTGGATTAATTTCTCAGTCTCCGAGATCAACCGCACAATATTCTTATTCAGTTCCTCCATTTTGCCTCGCAACAAGGCACTCAATAACGTGTGATAAGTGCTTGAGTCCCTCCATGTCGATGATTCCTTGTTCCGTGCGGATGGCGTCCGGAACTCAGCGATGAAGGTCAGTGGTGCGACTTCTTGGTTGAACAGAAGGAAGTTGGGGCAGGCCAATTCCTAACGCTTTCACGCCCTTCTTCCGCTCTCAAGAGTAGCCTCCGCATCGTGACCGACGAACGACCGCAATGGCGCCTCCCTAAAGTACTTGATCTATATTGCTCAGTACGCATTGTTCTCTTCCTTATACGCTGATGGTGGCACTCCCCCAGGAGCCTGCATAGTTTGCAGCAAGCCCATAGATTTGCAACATTGATCTATACGTCGATGAAACGGCAAACCAGTCCACGAGGACTGTTACGTCACGCATGTTACCAGCCAAGAGGGCAGTCCAAAGTAAGGGAAAGCGAAGAAGGATTTCAAATGAGCGACAGTCTCCCGTCCCAGGCATTCATCGAATTTGTAAACTCTGCAAGCACTCCTTGGGCTACGAACTCTTGCCCTGACTGCGGAACGGACTTGAAATATCGAGATTGCACGTTTTTCTACGAAGGGCAGACTTGGGAAATCTCACTTCCGAACTGCGTCAAGTGCCATCCCATTACACACATCGTCCCACCACATCAAGCATAACAAACCACTATTCCGACCGAAAAACGTTTGTAGGAAAAGCGGATTATTTCTTTCTGGCGGGCTTTCTCTTGATTTTGGTTGTTTGAATACTCTGCAATCCTGCGATCCAGGACTACTCTTGCTTCTTCGAGCAAGTGCTTCGCGGTCTGCCGATTGCTAATAATAGCCTGATAAATTTGTTCCTCCGTCGCTTCGCTTGCAGTCGCAGGGTCGAAGTCATCTAGCAAGCGACCGAGATGAATGGCAGATCCCGTTTATGTAAATCCTCGGCCGCATCTCGCATTTCTTCCGGACTCATTGACGCTGGGAACGATATATTCCCAACTCCGGGGATTCGGACATGACGAACTACCATTGTTTTCCCTTTATTGTGTCGGAGTGAGGGCCATGTGAGCTGCAGTTAGGCGCTCAGCAAAGGACGAACTTCAAAGATCATCGCTGGAGTGGTGTAAGCCAGTGCGGTCGGAGTCGACCTAGGAAATGTAACAACGGGTCGTTTGGGCGAAGTCATACAGCGCCATCTCATATAACGAACAACGACAGAATTACTCGGGAGTATCCTCAGGATATGTGCAAAACCTCGGTTCGTGGAAGACCTCTCGAATTTTCGTCGCTAGCTCTCGGAGAAGAAACGGCTTCGCCAGGAAAGCATAGTTATCATCCAGAACGTCCTGCTCAAGAGTATGGTCAGCAAAGCCGGACACGCAGAGAACTCGCATGTGGGCGTAAAGCAGTCGCAGCTGCCGTGCTAACTCTCGACCGTTCATACCTGGCATTACCACGTCCGTTAGTAGCAGGTCAATTGTTCCCGTGAACCGCTGCGCAATCTGAATGGCCTCTCCCGGAAGACCTGCGACCAGCACCTTATATCCCAGCCCTTGCAAAAACCTATGCGTGAGACTACGCAGTTCTCTCTGGTCCTCTACTAGAAAGATGGTTTCCGAGCCCCGCAGAGATTCATCGGGGACTCTCGACGCCTCGGCTCGCTCTATGATTTCCTCCTTCGCCCTCGGCAGATAAATCTTGAATGTCGTACCGTCGCCGCGCTCGCTGTTCAACAAAATGCTCCCACCGCTCTCCTTCACGATTCCGTAAACTGTAGACAAACCCAGGCCCGTGCCTCTTCCTAAGTCTTTCGTCGTGAAAAACGGATCGAAAGCACGGCGCTGGACCGCTGGCGACATTCCCGCCCCTGTGTCGCTCACGGTTAGCGTAATGTAATGACCCGGAGCAACCTCGGCCGGTTCGCCGCCACCCCGTTTCATTTCAAAACTGGCGACGTTGATGGTTAGCTTTCCTCCTTCGGGCATGGCGTCGCGAGCGTTCGCCGCCAGGTTCATCAGAATCTGTTGGATTTGGGTAGGATCGGCCAGTACCGGGGCCTCCTCCACTGGGAGGACAATATCAATCTCGATGTGTTCTCCAATTACTCGAGGGAGCATGCGGCCAGTTTCCCTCACTATCGAATTGAGATCAAACACCAGTGACGAAGATACCTGCTTGCGACTGAAGGTGAGGAGTTGTTTTGTCAAACTTGCGGCTCGATTAGATGCGGCGGTGATGGCCTCGACATATTTGCTTCGGGGGTCTTTGGCACCAAGATCATCTAGCAAGAGCTCCGAACTTCCCAGAATTACACACAAAAGATTGTTGAAGTCGTGCGCCACTCCACCAGCCAGGCGGCCGACGGATTCCAGTTTGTTTGCCTGTTGTAATTGCTCTTCCGACTTGCGCAGCGCCTCCTCGGCTTGTTTGCGCCGGGTGATGTCGCGGATGTTGCACTGAATGACACGAGTGCCGTCCACTGCATAAACATTACTGACAAACTCTACCGCGATTTGGCGACCGTCTCTGGTTTCAAGGGGCAAATCGTCGTAACGGACAATGCCCTTGGTTTGTAAATCAGCGAAACTTAAGCGGCTCGCGGAAATGTCCTTAACGGCGCCGATTTCCCAGAGATCCTTCCCCACTAACTCGGCATGCGAATATCCCAACAGGTTGGTCAAAAACGGGTTCACATCCACCACTTGCCCGGTCGCAAAATCGAGGATCAGTATGCCGTCTTGGGCAGCTTCAAACAGCCGCCGGTAACGAATTTCGGAAGCTCGCAGGGCTTCCTCGGTGCGCCTGCTCACCCCGACATCGCGAACGGCATTGGAACCCAGGATCTCCTCCTGCACCTCCACGGGGCCCAGGCTGATCGCTACCGGGATTTCGCGCCTATGCCCGCGCGCCTTGCGCTCAACCACGGTGTGCCCTCGGTGTTATCGTATGCCTGCTCCATATTAGGGAGAAATCGAGGCCCTGGTGCGGTGGCGTTGACCTGGAATCACAAGACGAGTAGGGGACAACGCCCGAAGAGTTTGTTAAAGCCTCAGGCTCGTGTTGATTTCCGATCCAGTCTTTGACTGAATCCCGACGAACACGAAATTAGCGCCAAGTACGTCTCTTCTGGTGAAATCAGTCACTGAGCCGTGCATCGAGGATCGCAGGTGCATTAGGGACACATATACATAAATGCAGTAACCGCCGCAGATCGACAGCAGTCGTATGATGTTGTTGGACCTGTCTCCGTATGTCGCAACTTCTTGAAAGTGCGTTCCTCGGTTGTCGCTCTGAGCTGATGTTAACGTCATTTCTTATGCTTGACACTTTCTCTAAAGTAGTTCTGCAGGTGCTAAATTGAAGGAAGCGCAGTCACTCGCTCATGCTGTCTTCTCTATCCGGGGTCGCGCCATGCCTCGGACAAAAGTTCGAGCAGGGCTTCCTCTCCGACGGTCCGTGCCGGAGCTGTCCCAGCAGCGCACTCAAGCCGCTCTGCCGACGGCAATCCGATGTGCCGTTGACGCATTTACCGCAAAAATCTTCAGCGTCGGAGGACAATCCAAGACTGGCTTCAGCATATCGGAGATTAAGTAATAGTGTTGCCGGTGATATTCCTCCGCATCTTCTCGCAAGGTGCAGAAACTGATACACATCAGCCTTTCGGGGTTTATCCTGTCGGAAAGGGTAAGAAAGTCGACAAAGCCCGGCTGCTTTTGCAAAATCGGTAGTACGTCATTCTCTAACTTGTTGCCGACTTGCTCATTTCGGCCAACTTTCGAGTGGCACTCCACCACGCGAGCAAACATAAAGCTGCCTCTTTCTTCCTAATAGTGTTTCGATATATTGGCGTAACTCTGCGTACTGGTTCGTCGAACGCCTCTTCCAATGTCTGGTGATCTGCATCCCAAAAAAATTCCGGCAGACCACCAGACCCTCGAAGCGCTCCCAAAGGGGGAGGGCAAGCGTGTGCGATGGTGCTTCTTGAACCCGAAGGGGGGACGCCTGATCCACTGACCCACAAGCGACGATTTCGCGTTAAAGAATGTCACCACTCCACCGTTGCTCCACTTCGCGTTTGTTGCTGTCAGGCACTGCATGTACTGGTCCATCTCCGAGTAATCGCTAAGTCATAGAAAACACGACGTGGCGATCTCAGTGGCGAGTGTCATCGCTGTCGTCAACACTGTCGAGAGCCAGACGAAGTCGACACATCCGGCCTCAGCTAGGTTGAGATCCAACTAAACCTTACGGTGCTGTGAGCCAGGTCACTTCAGAGCAAAGGTGATTCTTTGAGCGCAAGCGGATTAGAAGGCCGGGAAGATTCGCAGATAATAACTGCCTCGTCCGTCGTTCGCATCAAGCGCATGGCCGCGGCACATCCCCCACACAACCAAAGATATTCGATTGTGTGTTTTGGAGGATCGGTCCCGATCTAGTGTCCACATCGTTTGACTCACGCATGAGAATCTCCCTGACGCACCGAATGCGGAGGTATCCGTGACGATATTCTGGCCAGTCGGAAACTAGCCCTCCAAACTAGCTATGGAATTTATAAACGCACTTACAACCCAATCTGTACGACTGTTTGATGCGAATGATCTCCTTCCTTTACAGCAAGAGCCTTTTTCCCAACCTGGTCGAGCGGGACCCGACCAAGCGTGAGTTCGAGCCAGCCGTGATGGAGGGCACGTTCGGCGGAGAAGAAGAAGCGTGGCGGACTGATCGAGCAAAATTATTTCACGTTCGCTTGAGACATTCTGTCTTCAACGCCGGCGGCCGGAATGCCGTGCCTTCTTACATATAGGAAACGACCGTCGGGTCCGACATCGACAACTAGCCGACTTTGCATGCGTTCAAGCACTAAGGTTCCGTGGGCCGGATCTCATGATGGTTCAGATGGAAACGATCGCAACATATGGGGGACTTGCACACCTTTCAAAGAGGGCAACATCCGCACGGAGTCCCCCACACTGGCTTACAGTTTCTGTCATGCTGCCTTCAAGAAATGGGCGAATTCGGCGGCGGCTAGGGGCCGGCTGAAGAGGTTGCCTTGTCCTTCCGCACAATGGTGGGCCTGAAGGTAAGTTCTCTGCTCTCGCGTTTCGATGCCCTCAGCAATCACGAGGTGCTTGAGGCTCTTTGCCAGGTGAATTATGGCGCTGACGATCGTAGAGTCATCGGGATCGGCGCTGATCTGGTGGACAAAGGATTGGTCAATTTTCAAGACATCAATAGGAAACTGGCGAAGATAGCTCAGGCTGGAATAGCCGGTTCCGAAGTCATCCACTGCAAGGTGTACCCCCATCGTTTTGAGCTCGTGAAGCACGGAGACCATGGATTCAGCATCCTCCATAAGGACGCCTTCGGTCAGCTCCAGGTCGAGATATCGCGCTTCCAAGCCAGTTTCCGAGAGTATCGTCCGGACACGTTCGGCAAAACCCTTATCGCGGAACTCCACAGCGGAAACGTTGACGGCGATAGGCAATGGCGGCAGTCCCGCGTTCTGCCAGGCGCGCGCTTGACTGCATGCTTCGCGCAGCACCCAACGGCCGATCTGGAGAATTAGGCCACAATCTTCCGCGATGGGTACAAACTGCGACGGGGGGACGAGTCCTCGATCCGGGTGCTGCCAGCGTATCAGTGCCTCACCTCCCGTGATCTCACCGGTGTCGAGATTTACCTTCGGCTGGTAATGCAATAAGAACTCTTCCCGCTCGAAAGCGCGGCGCAGGCTGCCTTCGAGAGATTGCCGCTCCACGGCCTTCAGATTCATTTCCGCCTTGAAGAACTGGAAATTGTTCCGCCCCCTTTCCTTGGCGCCGTACATCGCTGTGTCCGCATTCTTGATTAGCGTCTCGGCGTCCTCGCCGTCTGCCGGGTAAACGCTGATACCGATGCTGCCCCCGATAAGCAGATCGTGTCCTCCAATGGAGTGGGGAGCGTTCAGTAATAGAAGTATTTTTTTTGCGCTCGCGACCAGGTCTTCCGGATCAGCAATTTCCGAAAACAGGATCACGAACTCGTCTCCGCCCTGGCGGCTAACGGTGTCGGAACCGCGCAGGCCAGCCAGCAATCGTTTTGAAACGGACTGAAGAAGCTTGTCGCCGGTGGCATGTCCCAGCGAATCGTTGATGTATTTGAAATGATCCAAATCCAGAAAAATCACGGCAAGAGGTCTATTCTGCCGGCGAGCCAGGGAAATCGAATGAGTTATCCTGTCGTTGAGCAGGAGGCGATTGGGCAAGTTCGTAACCAGATCGTGCTGCGCGGCATGCGTCATTTGGAGCGATATGGCTCGCGCTGCGCTCACATCATGGAAAACTATCACCGCTCCGATGACGCGGCCTGCCCGATCGTGGATCGGGGCGGCGGAATCTTCAATGGCGGATTCAAATCCATCGCGACGGATTAGGACGCAATCCACGATCGGTCCCACCGTCATATTTTGTTCGACGGCCATCTTCCCGGGGTCTCGAGCGTTTTTTCGCGTGGCGCTATCAATAATCCGGAATACTTCGGCGAGGGGTTGGCCAGTGGCTTCCTCGCGGCACCAGCCCGTCATTGTCTCTGCTACGAGATTGAGATAGGTAATTTTGCCGGAGATATCGCTGCAGAGAACGGCATCACCAATTGAGTTGAGGGTGACCAGAGTGCGTTCTTTTTCTTCATACAATGCATCCTCGACGACCTTGCGCTCGATCACGGTGCGCAGTGCGCGTTGCAGAGAATAGCTATCGCGGTGGTCCGCCTGTAGATAATCCTGCGCACCGCGCTCCACCGCTTGTTTCGCGAAGGCTTCGTTATCGTTCCCGCCTAGGATCAGAATCGGAACGTCGGGCGCGGCGATGAACAGCTTGTCGAACGTCTCGAGACCGCGACAATCGGGTAGGCACAAATTGAGTAAGACCGCATCAATTCCTCTTTGGTTCATGCGCGTGAGACTCTCAGAAAGTTTGCGGACCCATTCCACGTCGAACGAACCGTCGACGGTCGCGGCTAGCGCCGAGCGAATCCCATGGGCAGCATCCGGATCATTTTCAACCAAAAGTATTCTTGGAGTTGGATAGGCATGGTTATTGTTTGTCACATCAAGCCTCAGAGCGAATGTTCGGTAACTAACGGGTCTACACTGTTCTTGTAGTTGAAGTTGGGTGTGCGGAGCGCAACACCTTTCTGTAAGTGTTGATTCTTGTATGATTGTTTCCGGTCTCATTCTTGCAGCGCAGGGAGGCCGCGAAACCAGCTTCGAATTTATTGTCGCTAGAACGGTCATCCAAATCAAACAGTTACGCTAGGAGATCGCATTGCCCTAGCAGGCTGGCCGCCACGTCGCCCTGAAGTTCTTGTCAGAAGAGCTCGCAAGATAGAGCGATCTCGTCGAGAAGTGCGTACCGCCTCTGACCTTGATTTGCGCACTTTACGATCTTTTAGGTGACGCGAGCGAACACTACCCTTTCCCTCGAGTGTATGGCGTCTGCGTCTTCACAAGAGTGGCGCAGCCTCACCGGTGCTTGTAACTGCCCGAGAGGGAAGGGCGAGCGTGTGCGATGGTGCTTCTTGACGCGAGGGGGACAGGATCTACTGGCCCACCTGCGACGTTTTCGCGTTACAAAATGTCAACCGTCCACCGTTGCTCCACCTCGGGTTTTGTTCCTGTCAATCATTGCATGTACAGGCCCACCTTCAAGTAATAGGTAAGTCATAGAAACCACGGCCTCGGGATCTCAGCGGCAAAGTGTCACGACTGTCAGTAGACTGACGACTCGACACATCGGATCTTGCTTAAGTTGAGATCCCACTAAACCTTCGGTGTTCTAAGCCAGGTCACTTCAGGGCGAACGTGATTCTTGGAGGCTTGGAGGCTCAAGCGGGTCAGAAGAAACGAAGAAAGGGGAAGATTCGCAGATAATAACTGCCCCGTCCGTCGTTCGTGTTAAGCGCATGGCGGGGCGCATTCCCACACAACCAAAGGTGCTCGATTCGGGGTTTTCGAGGATCGGTCTTGCTCTCGGGTCCGAATCGTTTGCTTCAAGGATAAGGATGAAGATCTTTCCGCTGTGGAAATAGCGGAAAGGTAGGTTGCAGGCGAGGTTAGCACGTGGCTACCATGGTCCGCCCGGAAACACAGTTGCCGCGGCAGGGCTATCGAGCTCGGAATTCTTCGAGGGCGCAGAGTAACTGCGCCGGTCGCGGAGGTGTTCACTCTGACCTCTGAGCGAAACGGAGCTCATCTGATCCGGCGCTCCTGCCCGGGGACCTGAGCACATAGTCCTCCGTTTGATTTCAACTTGTAAATTATTGAAACTACGGTCCGAGCAATCGCTGGCCTCTGTAGCGTCGCAGGACTGCCGACGAAGTTACGCGGACTCGACACTTCGACACGGTCTGTGCCTCTTTCGATGTGCGCCACCACAAATCTAAGAATACCGAAAAATGTACGACATGGGCACGCACTGTGGCAACTAAGCCTGGAACTCAACGGAACTAATGTTCAGCTTTTTCATCCTCGAGTAAAGGGTCGTGCGCTTCATTCGCAGTCTGTTGGCTGCACCCGATGCTCCACTTATCACTCCGCCCGCCTCTTTGAGAGCTTGAAGGATAAGCTCGCGCTCGACCTCTGGCGATATCCTGGCAGAAGACGGTTTTGCGTTACGTCTCAGTTCCCCAATCGGAACCCTCAGGACTGCTGAGGTCGTCAAAATCACGCATCGTTGAAGCAGGTTTTGCAATTCTCTGATGTTCCCTGGCCAGCTCCAATTCAGAAGGGCATCCATTGCTTGGGCAGGAATAGTGGTAATGGACTTGTTCGTATCCCTTGCGTATCTCGACACGAAGTAACTCACAAGAGCAGGAATGTCACTTTTTCTCTCCCGCAGAGGGGGAACGTAAATCGGAAAGACATTCAGTCTATAAAATAAATCCTCACGGAAGCGACCCTCAGCGATGCTCCGATGCAAGTCCTGATTTGTGGCAGCGATCAACCGAACGTCGACCCTTACCGTCTCGTTACTGCCGAGCCTTTCGAATTCCTTGTCCTGCAATACCCGTAGTAACTTCGGCTGAATTACACCTGGAAGATCCCCTACCTCATCCAATAGCAAAGTCCCTCGGTCAGCCAGTTCCAAACGACCGATGCGCCTACTGACCGCCCCGGTGAAGGCCCCCTTTTCGTGTCCGAATAGCTCGCTCTCCAACAACTCTGTCGGAATCGCAGTACAATTTACGCTAACAAACTTGCTGCCGGCCCGCGGGCTGAGTTGATGAATCGCGCGTGCTACTAACTCCTTACCAGTGCCTGTTTCGCCCACGAGCAGCACTGTCGCGCTAGTCGCAGCTACCGTCCTCACCTGTCGTAGCACTTCTTGTAGAGGAGCGCTATTCCCTATCATTTCCTGAAAAGCGTCGTCCCGATTCGCGTAATCCCGCAGGTCAAAATCCTTCGGCTCTGGTTCGGGCCTTGGTGGTGCGACCGATGGGGTTTCGGAACAATCCATCGGCGCTGTGATCCCATCGGATGAAGGAGTGGTGTCCAGAAGGTGAGAGATTATGGAAGCAGTACGGCGCAAGAACTCAACCGTCGCATTCGTCTTGGGGATGACATGCAAACCGCCAAACCCTATTGCGCCCAGCTTGTGACGACTTGTGGTCAAGGGAAAGACACAGTAAGTACGAACACCGAGTCGGCGAAGCGACTGTAGAAAAACGGGCAACTTGGGTTCGGCGTCCAAATCTTGGATCAGTATCGATCGTTGATTCTTCCATACGCGCCCGCTTGTACAAGCGGGCGCGGGAAGACATTCCCATGTCCGCTCCGCTTCCCCCGCCTTGAAAACGTTCATTTGGATGGTTTCCGCACTTGAGTCGTAGAGACCCAATGTTATAACGTCAAAATTCAAGGCATGGTGCAGGCGGAGCGCCAGCCTGGGGAAAATAGCCTCTATCGTGTGCTGACTGAGTTTTAGCTGTGCCAGATCGAGTAAATTGAGATGCTGGCCGACTGTAAGATATGAGAAATGCACGGAATCAAACACACGTCCTTGCTCTGGCATACTCTCTCGCACCTAGGATTTAACTCTGCAGATCGGACCACATTTCACAGTGCGACCTTTTAGGACATAGTCCCGCAACACAAAACATCTTGCCCAAGAATCTTCCTATCATCTTGAATGTCGATCTTGACCGCGACGCGCCTTAAGTGCTACCACGACAGTAATTATCATCGATCACGATGGCCCAGTCACTAATGTTGGGAATATTACGGCGACCTCTTTCAGGGACGGAGATTCGAATGACGACCCGTTCCGAAATCGTGACCCGTCGCGGAGATTTTGGCACTGTTGCTCTCATTGACTAGTTCCGGATTTGTCGAATGGCCGTTATTGTCACGATGATTTCGTCCCCTTCCAAAAAGGATGCTTCCACGGAGCTGTGCACTTAGGCGTAGCTGATGACCAACATGCCTAAGGGCGTTGGTGGAACGGCCCTTCGGGATGACCGATACGAACATTAGCGGGATCGATAATGTCGAGGTCAGCTATGAGCACGTCAAAGCTCTCTTTATAGTGTGGTCGTATTGTAGCCGCAACCTTCTGTCACAACGGACGGCATGGCGTAACGGTCTCGCACTCGTTATTGCGCGAACAGCACTCTCGTTCTCGACTGGCAGGACTTATCCGACACCGTTGGTTCGGTCGACGTTAGACGGCATCACCCGTATCACGAACTAAGGACAGTCTCACTCAAGTTTATTACCTAAAATGTATAAAAGTGAACAGTCATCTAAAATGCTAACAATTATCCTATACGGTGACCGAACGGTGCGTTAGTGGCGGGAAATCCGACGCTCGGATGCTCACGGTCGCGTGACTTCGCTGCTTGACACCCAGGCTTCCGCGTTGGCGAGGCAGGATTTGTCGAATGGCTATTGTCGTACGGTGCTGACAATAGTGGTCAAGGTTCACGAATGGTCAGTTGCTGTCGCGGATTGCGCCGCTAGAGTCCGCAACCGGTGATTGGGGCGGCCCGGGGGGGGGCCGCTTCCACGATTTATTGTGAGGCGTTAGTGCCGTTGCCTTTGCCACAAAATGAAAGCCACCGTCTCGAAAGTCTTCGTAACTTTCGAATTCTCGAAACATCCTGTGAGGAAGTGTTCGACGATATTGCTCGTCTGGCTGCTGTTATCTGCGATGCTCCAGTCGCCGTCATTACTTTCATCGATGAGCAAAGGGTTTGGTTTAAGGCGAAAGTCGGCCTTGAGTTGGATGAGATTCCGCGAGATGGCTCGTTCTGTACGTATGCGATCTTGCAACCCGACGTGCTGATCGTGCCAGATCCCCTCTCTGACGAAAGGTTCATGAGCAGTTTCTTGGTGAAGGAAATCGGGATTCAATTCTACGCAGGGATACCGTTAATTGCCGATGACGCTCACCCCCTTGGTACACTGGCCGTGATGGACCGAATCCCGCACCTCATAACAGAGGAGCAGAGCGATTCTTTACGAATACTCGCTCGACGAATGATGCGTGAACTGGCGCTACGACGAGAAACTCAATCGCCGCGCGCGCGACGTCACCTCGCACCGCCTCCCCAGCGTTCCGTCACCATCTTGATAGTCGAAGACAACGACAACCTTCGAACCCTTCTGCATAGGGCGCTCGAAGGCAACGGGTTTTCCATCCTTCCTGCCGCCGATGGCGCAGAGGCACTCCGCCTATGCGATCAACATAATGGCACAATAGACCTTGTGGTGAGTGATATTGTAATGCCCCGACTCAACGGACTGGAGCTCGAAGAGCGAATTCGTGCGGCTCGCACCGAGACAAAGTTTTTGTTTATAACGGGCTTTGGTGACCAGTTTCCCGAATTGCACGAACGGATCAAGTACGGCGCAAACATCCTGGAAAAGCCCTTCCTTCCTTCGGAACTCCTGCGTAAAGTGGAAGACGTGCTCAACCAGGCGAAGGCAGCCGCATGTACCGAAGGATAAGCGCCATTCTACATTCAGATTCGACTGAGTTTCGTCGGCCTAAATTGAACGAGACGAAGCGGACAGGGCCGCACTTGCTCTCTCTAAGTAATCCTCGGCTTCCTAGCTATAATAATCCTCTGGTTCGCTCTTTACTGCGCCTCGTGTCGGAGCCCACGTCACGGCGATTGCGACCCTCCTGGGTCAATATGCAGTTTTGAATAACAGAAGAACCGATAGACTGAAATGAACTTGCTTTTGTGGCGGTGACGTAGCCCCCGACAACTGGACCGCCTAGAAATGTGAGTTTCTCCCAAACCCAGGAGAGGAGAACCGCAATGAAAGGTAGACAACAGCGAAGAGCAGATCATCGCGATCCTGAAGCAAGGTGAGGCCGGATTGGACGACGGCGGAGTTATGCCGACTGCAGTGGATCACCGAGCAGACTTACTACAGCCGGAAGGCGACGTACGGCGGGATGGAAAGCGGCGAAGCGAAACGGCTGAAACAACTGGGGTTGAAGCAATTCCTGTGTAGGGTAGAAGATTTGTTGAAGTTAGGGAAGGTAGCCACAGGTACCGAAGGATAGAAGATTCTACATTCACACCGCCGCCCGAGTTCGTCGGTATCTGAACTAAAGGATACGCCGGACTGCCTCTGCTGGGTAGAGAGCTGCTAACAGCGTTTGAGACCTAGTACTTCAACAAGAGACTTGAACTCAGCTGGATGCGGATGCGTCGAATCGCCAGTTCGCATCTCACTTGATTGGGGCCCGTTCTGCGCCGGGACGACTGACGAATCGATGTCGGTGACAGTTATTCGACACTTGTCAGGCCAAGTCACCACGAAAAAAGACTACATAACTCCTTTATTTACACTACCGTGATCCATTATCGCGCATGGAACCTCCCGTGCTAAGGGTAGACACGGTTGTAGCTTCGGTGCTATCTCACGAAAGCGGGGGAAGTCGTCCCTAGGGCCATTCGCCGGTCCCATGTTCTCCTTATCCCCGGGCTTCTCGCGCCGTTGAAACAACAGAAGCAGGGTAGGGTTGCAGAAGAGTTTACCCCGGTGTATCAGTCGGGCAACACCCTAAGGCGCTGAACGAGCAATTCAAGCAAAGGAGAACACTATGTTTATCCGCACGTTGGAGTGCGAAGTAAAAGCCGGGAAGAGAAAAGAACTCACGGATACAGTTACCACAAACGTGCTACCAATCCTGCGGAACCAGAGCGGTTTTGTAAATGTGATTACGCTTTCAGACATCGCCCACCCTAAGCACCAACTTTACCTCACCTTTTGGAAATCAAAGGAGGAAGCACAGCAATACCACCGCGAAAACTACGCGCAGATCGTCAAGTTGATAAAACCTCTCATCATTGGGCCACCGACCGTCGAGAATTTCAAAGTAGAAGTCCCGACCAACCACGAGACCGCGGCGAGTAAGGCGGCGGCTTGATCGGGGTGGCACGGTACGCTCCGAGGCGTGGCGAGCGAGGACACGTCGCGCCAACTTGCGGGCATGGGAACTGCGACAGAACGACAAGGATCAGGGTCCCTTTCGCTGCGCAAGCGAAAGAAGACTGTCGTGATCTGAACGGGAAGATGTGAATGAGTCGCTTGTGGCTCACCCCGTGGTCTAAAAGGGGATTGATGCACCGCTACTTTTCTTGAGGGAGTGTCACGCATGATGAACAAAGTGCCAATGGTCGATTCCTCGCCCGACCCTGAAAAGCCAAAACAAACTGACCCACTAGCCATCAGGCCCAAGGCTGCCTTCCAGTGGCCACCGGATTGTGTTTGGCCGTTCATCGATCTCAGATGGGACAGCGAGACATAGCAGACAACTTAGAGGATGACACGATGAGCACCCGTTTGAAGACACTACGAAAGCCGCTCGGAATTGTTCTCCCGATGGATGAGGTAAAGCGCCAGGTGATCGTTGACGCGCTCGACAAGTGTCGCGGGGATCGTATCCTCGCGGCGCATTTGTTGGGCATTGGGAAAACGACACTCTATCGAATGGCGAGGGCCTGGCGCTACGAGCGACCAGAATCGCAAGCGACAGCGTTGTTGACCGTGCCTCCATTAAGACGGGGGCCGCCCGGATCGAGCGCATGAGCGCGGATGACAGACTCAGGGTCGAGGAAAGCGCGTCGATAGTTCGAACTACCCGCATATTTTCGGGTGAAAATCGTACCGGGCGTCGGAGCCCTCTTACAGGCCTTGCGCACCAGCGATGAGACGAGGGTAACGGAGTTCCTCCGTCGAACGGGTTAGCACTATGCTCAAGACTCCGGAATTTTCGAATTGGGAGGCACGACGTATGCCTTCGCGTCGTTGTCTTTGACGAGTGCGTTAACATCTTCGATGGTTTCAAATGTCCTCTATTGGCATTGCCGGGTAGTGATTCCCGACTCTGCGGCTATTTTCAACTCGCATGCGCTATCAAATCGCGGCGGGTGTGTCATGACGGCGAGCAGCCTGCTACGGCCTTTGAAACTTTCCAGCTGTAGTTATCCAGAGGAGAATGTGGCCATGGACTCCCCCATTCTGTTGTGCATCGACGACCGTCCGCAAATGTTGGAGCTTCGCAAAGCGACTCTGGAATCTCAGGGTTATTGCGTCAAGCTCGCTTCCAGCGGCTACACTGCGATCAAGACGTTGGAGAAAACGTCGGTCGCTGCGGTTCTACTGGAGTACAAACTGGAAGGCCTGGATGCGGAAGCCGTGGCTTGCCATATCAAGCATCGATTTCCCAATCTGCCGATCATCCTGCTCTCAGCCTACCCCGAGATGCCAGAGCGAATCCTGTGGTTGGTGGATGAATACGTGATGAAAAGCGAACTGCCGGACCGGCTGGTGCCTATCATTGAACGAGCGCACAGACGGTTGGACGAGCGGTACCAGCGTAACGGAACAGCGGCATAGTCACCTCGCCCTAAAACGAGCGATCCTGCACGATAGCGGTCCTTTGTCAACTTACGAATCCTCTTTCGAGCAAGCTTTCGAGCTTTCGTAAGCGTACGTTTGAGACCGCATTGACAACGCATTTGGCTTCTGAAGTGTCCACTAGAATCCGAGGATCCGGAAGTGGACAGTTATTTCTTGGGGAGGTATTGCTGGCTGATCGGGTTGACCTCGT
>Ga0185299_10002780_pt1 | contig 25644 bp, 20 predicted proteins | sample PaiPotPPA55metaG_FD_128002 | JGI IMG/M metagenome (GOLD analysis project Ga0185299, IMG submission 128002) | Iron sulfur acid spring bacterial and archeal communities from Banff, Canada, to study Microbial Dark Matter (Phase II) - Paint Pots PPA... ...
CCGCGTCGATGGCAACGTTTCTCATGAGGTAAAGACGGATGCCTTCCGTGCTGTCTACCGGATCGCGCGCGCCAAACGAGGTGTTCGGAATTCCGCTGCCGACGAAAATCAGCGCGTTGTATTCCGTAATCACTTGAAAACGCTTTTGCGGAAACATGAGTAGTCCGACCCCGGCGGTCATTTGATTGGCGGTGTTCAACACCGCAATCTCAGTCGTGGGCGTCGTTGTTCCGTTCGGAAGAGTCACGCCTTGGCCTGTGCGGACAATCACTCCCGAGAGCCCGCCGCTACCCGCCGGAATCGTAAAGCTCGAGCCGCGCGTGAAGCGAAGACCCCAGTTAAATGTCGCGAGAATGCTCTTGTGCATCAAATACTTGCTGGCCTCAAATCCGATCCCGTAGTTAAACTTTCCAGATTGCACCTCGTTGCTGAGCAAATCGTTCAGCGACGTCTTGGTGGGAATATAGAAGTCGTTGCGGATCGACATGCTAATCGGGTTCCCGCGTTTCTCGGAAAGAAGTCCAATCTTGAACCCCAGGTCGATCTCGCCAATTCCGCCGCCGTTGTGAGACGCGAACGGGAAATCCTCGACGTATGCCGGATTGTCGCCCGGAGCATTATTCGCCTGGATTATGGGACTGTAAATCGTGTTGCGGAACTGGACTGCATTCGGACTAGCAAGGCTCAGGTTGCTGGGAACGTCTACGTGGATGTGTTCATCCGCATCGATTTGCATGAAAAGCGAAAGCCAACGGTTCACGCCCACTCCAAACGCCGGTCCCACTTGGAGCACGGTGATGTCTCCAGGCATCCGCGAAATCTTGTTCACCCCCGCCGTGAAGTCGAACGCACCTCTCGGCAACGTGTCGCCTGTTTCAAGATTGAAAAGCCCGGGATTCCCGTTCCAGGACGGCATGGGAACCCACTTGGGACCTTCGGATGCTTCCTCTTCCGAATCTCGCATCGCCGCAGGATCGGACTTCGCATTCGACTTGGAAGCGGGAATGGCGGCGCCAAAAGCGCCCTGGCTCGCCGGGGCGTCCTTCGCCGACTTCACAGTAGAGGCGTCATCCGCAGAAACCGAAGAGTCGTCGCCCTTCCGCTCGGTTTTTTTCTCATCCGCAAAGCTTGCGGATAAAAGGAATAGAACCAAAATAAGCATCACCGCAGCGCGCCAACTAGATCTCATCCGCTCCTCCGATTTCCGCTGAATGGTCCGCCATTACTTTGCCGCCACAGGATCGCTTCGAGGCCAAGGGCGCCCGCGTTTCATCCTTGTACCGAAACCAGGGCATACAATGCAACATGGGAAGTCACGAGTAAACGGGTAAAACCGGGGGGATTATAGTTCACCGCTGCGCCTTCCAGAACAGCTTTTTTCCGCACTCGGTTCCGAACAGTACAAAATGGCGCACATGTGCAAAACGCTTAGGCCACCTTCCTCGATTTTGTGTCATCTTAGCTTTCGGCTTTCAAATGGAGCGCCTTCCGGCTTCCGAAGAAAGCGCCAAGTTTCAGGCCCAAGAGTTCAGCCACATAGAGGATCCAATGAGCCGCTCAATATTGCTATTATCTCTGGCATCCGCGCTCGCAATCGCAGGCTTGCCAGTCAATTCCCCAGCGCAGCAGACCGAACCCTCAACGCAACTCGCATCCGATCAGGTCGCCTCCGGCACCCGCATTCTCATCGGCCTCCAAGATGACCTGAGCACCAAAGAAGACAAAGCGGGCAAGCATTTCAAGGCTCGGACGCTACAGCCCATCACCACCGTCAACGGAGCAGTTCTTCCCGCAGGCGCGGAAGTGTTTGGTCACATCGACAAAGTCGAGGCCGCCGGCAAAGTCGGACGCGCTAAAATCTGGCTTACCTTTGACGACATTGAAACGCGCGGTGCTCGTATACCCCTGGTAGCGGAGTTGATCGATGCTCCCGGCGTGCATTCGGTCCATGTGGCCTATGATCACGAAGGCGAAATTGAAACTCCGCCCAGCAAGCGCCCCAAGGAAGAACAAGCTGCGGCTGAAGGCGCGCTCGTGGGCGCCTCTGCAGGCATGAATGCGAAGGACAAGAAAGACGCAGCCATTGGAGCTGCAATCGGAGCCGCAAATGCCTTCATGGCCGAGTCCGGGCTTGGGAAGGAATTGCTGCTTCAAACTGGCACAAAGCTTGAAATTGTTCTCACACGGCCGCTCTACCTCAGCGGATCGTAACCGCGCCGCCACCGCTAAATTTTCTTCACGCTAGTGCCCGGCCGTTACGCCGTCCGGCAGGCGCATAAGCCCGTTCCCTTGGTTTTCCCGCCGACCCCTGGTAGATTCAAGTTGGAATGGCTCCAGATAACCAGACGCTGCAACGAATCCTGATCGTCGAAGACGAAGAAAACGCGCGCAAGGGCTACGAGGCCCTGCTTCGGAAATGGAACTATGAGGTATTGGGTGTGGGAAGCGGCGAAGACGCTCTCGCGAAATTTCCGGAATTTCGTCCGGGCGTGATTCTCGCAGACGTTGAGCTTCCCGGAATGAACGGCCTCGATTTGCTCGCCCACCTCGGCGAAGAAATCCAACAAATTCCGGTAATTATAATCACCGGGCGCGGCAGCGATGAACGCGTTGTGCAAGCGATTGAAGCCGGCGCCTTCTGGTACATCGAGAAACCGCTCAAGCCGCCAGTTCTCAAGGCCTTGCTCGACCGCGCCTTGGGACGATCGCGCGACCGGAAGGCCGTCGCGGCTCTTACGCGCCAGCTCCGCGAGGCCGGAAAACTCGGAGTACTGGTGGGGGCCTCTCGCCCCATGCAGGAAGTGATGCGTCAGGTTGAAATGGCGTCACCTTCCACTGCTTCGGTCCTCATTACGGGTGAAACCGGTTCGGGCAAGGAAATGGTGGCGCGCTCAATTCACATGCTTTCACCCCGGGCTGAACGTCCCTTTATTGCGATTAATTGCTCCGCGATTCCCGAATCTCTAATGGAGAGCGAAATCTTCGGGCATGAGCGAGGCGCCTTTACCGGCGCAGCCGAGCGCCGCATCGGCTGCTTCGAGCTTGCCGACGGCGGCACGCTATTGCTCGATGAAATCGGAGAAATGCCGCCACCTACGCAGGCGAAGTTGTTGCGCGTTCTCGAAGACCACAAAATCAGGCGGCTGGGCAGCAAAGTGGAAACGCCAGTCGATGTACGCGTTTTGGCCGCAACGAACAAGAATCCCGAGCAAGCGGTTGCGGACGGACACCTCCGCCAGGACCTCTACTTTCGTTTAAACGTGTTCAATATTCACTTGCCGCCCCTTCGCGATCACAAGGAAGACTTGCCGCTTCTCGTCGAGAGCCTCCTCGAAGAAGTTTCCGAGAAGCACGGGAAAAAAGTCGCAGGTGTGGGCTCGGACGTCATGGACATGTTCAGGTCATATCCTTGGCCTGGAAATGTCCGGGAACTACGAAACGTGCTGGAGCGCGCCGCGATTGCTTCCGACCGGGGCACGGTTTCTCGCTCCGATCTTCCGTCGGAATTTGGCCGCGCCCCAGCCACGATTACCGGGGGTCTAGGCGCGCTTCGATTTCCGGTCGGGACCACTGTGGATGCGGTCGAGCGTGAGCTAATCCTCCAGACGTTGGCGGCTACCAGCCAGAACAAAACCCGCGCAGCTGAATTGCTCGGCATCAGCTTGAAAACCCTCCACAATAAGCTCAAGGAATACGAGGCCGGTCGGGGCGATGCGTCTCAGCCTGAAAACTAAGTTCACGCTTGCGACATCGCTGCTGGTCCTGGCGGTCGTCGCAATCGTTTCCACGCTTTACCTCGCTCGCTTGACGCGCCAGGTTCTGCGCCAGGCGGACGATCGTGCCCGCTTCGTCGCACAGCAAATCTTTCTCGCCTGCCAAAATGCGTTGGCGGACTCAGCCGAACGCGGCGAATCTCCCGCATCACCCAGCTCCGACGATCTGCGCCGCTACGTCATGCGCTCCTTCGACAACAGCAGCACTCTCAATTCCCTGATCGAATCTGCGGTGGGATACTCGCCCACAATTTATGAAGTCACGATCAGCGACCGCAACGGAATCGTCCTGGTTTCAAGCGATGCATCGCTGCGTGGCCAGAAAGTCGCCAATCGTCCCAGTGTGTCGTCATTCGTCCGCACGGGTTTTTTTGAACAGCTCCGCACGCTCTATGGGCCGCCCCAGGTCTACGAATACTCACTTCCCTTCAATCTCGGCTCCGGCCCTTTTGGCGACATCCGCATCGGCCTCTCATCTGCCCTGATCCGCGACGAAATTTCGCCCAGCCTGCAATCCGCGGCTTTGTACGCCCTGGCGTCCGTTTTTCTCTCAACTCTTCTTGCCGCCGTCGTGAGTCGCGTATCCCTCGCTCCCATTGAGCGCATCACTCAACAGCTTGACCACATCTCCGCCGGCGAATTCGATGTTGAACCCGTCGAGCGCGGAGATGAACTGGGACTAGTCAGCACGAAAATCGTCGGAATTGGAAAGCAGCTGCGAGACGTGCGCGAAATTTTCAGTACGTTACGCGAAAATCTCGATCAAGTCATGGGCGGCCTCGAGGACGGCCTTTTGCTCTTCAACTCTGAAGGCCGCGCCGTGCTCGTCAGCCCTTCGATGCAGAGATTCCTCGGCGGAAGGCCTGAAGAATTGCGGGGACGCCGCGCCGGCGAGATCTTTCCTCCCGGCCACCCGGTTCGAGCCGTGCTGCGCATGGAAGGAAACGAGATTCAACCGATCGAAGGCGCGGAAGTCACTCTCTCGGGCCCGTCCGGTCCTCAAAAGGTTGGATTGCACGCCCAATCCGTTCGGGAGCACGGAGCTCAGATGGGCACATTGCTCACCCTTCGGGACATCGAGTCGTTTGAGCGTATCGGCAGCCATCTCGAACTCTCTGAGCGTCTTGCAGCACTAGGCCGCGTGACCGCCGGCGTGGCCCACGAGGTGAAGAATCCTCTGAATTCGATGCGCCTCTGGCTCGAGGTTCTCAAGGCCAATATGCCAATTGATCCCGAACCGCAGCAGGCCGTAAAAATGCTCGATAGCGAGATTGACCGGCTCGACCGCGCCGTGAAGACATTTCTAAATTTCACAAAGCCTGTCGAAGTTAACCTCGAGGAAACAGATCTCCGCGCGCTTCTCGAAGAAGTCCTGGACGCGGCCCGCCCCGCCGTCGTCAAAGCCGGTGTTGAGCTGCGCGTCGAACTCGGCTCCGATCACCCGTATGTCCTCATCGACCGGCAACTCATTCAGCAGGCGTTTCTCAATCTGCTCCTCAATGCCTGCGACTTCACTGGCGCCGCGGGGCGAGTTACGCTCAGCCTGACTCACACTGGCGATTCCGCCGTGATTGCCGTTGCCGATTCCGGAGAGGGGATTCCCATCGAGAACCAGAAGAAGATTTTCCAGCTCTTTTTCACCACCCGCCCCGGTGGTACCGGCATCGGGTTAGCCAACACGTTTAGATTTGTGCAGTTGCACAATGGTCGGATAGAATTCGATTCGCAGGTTGGGCGCGGGACCACTTTCCGCGTGGAACTGCCCCTGTCACGCTCGGTCGAAACGGTGGCAGGTAAGACCCGGAATTTCAGCCAGCCTTTCGCCGAAGAAAAAAGATAAATGCCCAGCCGTCCTAAAAACGCTTCTGTTGTCGCCGCGCTCGTTGTGTCCGCGGCTCTCGGACTCGCCGGATGCAAGCACCAAGTGCAGGCCGCGGCACCAGTCCCGTCGGCGCCTGCTCCTACGCAGAAACAACCGCCCGCAGCAACACCGGCTCCAGATTTGCCGCCGCAAACAGATGCTGCCCCCACAACCGACTCCCTGCCAGTTACCGCCACTCCGCCTCCCGCGCCGCCCCACAAACCGGCGCCTAAGAAGCCTTCCGAAACTCCTGCGGAGCCGGCGGAACAGCCTACGCGCCCTCCAGCTCCGCAAATTTCTCCTCAACTTTCTGCGGACGATCAGGCAAGCTACGAGCGTAAGACGAGTGAAGATATGTCCGCTGCGGAGAAGAATTTGGCTCAGGTGGCCGGAAAGCAGCTCAGCGCCGGTCAACAGGATCTCGCGGAAAAGATTCGCAGCTTCCTCTCTCAGTCGCGCGATGCCAGTAAGAGCGGTGATTGGGCGCGCGCGCTAAACTTGGCTCAAAAAGCGCGGCTGCTTTCCGTAGAGCTCGTAAATTCTTTCTGACACAGGTTGCTCGCTGCGACCACTGTTTGGGATGTCGACGCGTTTGCTGCTAGGATTGCCTTCGTGGGTTCCTTCGATGTAGCGATCGTTGGTGGCGGGCTGATCGGCGCGTCGATCGCGTACGAGTTGTCCGCCGAAAAGGTGCGCATCGTCATCCTCGACCGCCAGCAGCCGGGACAAGAAGCCTCTTGGGCCGCCGCTGGGATGCTGTCTCCTGGCCCCGATTCACCCGAAGCGTTGCCACTCGTCCCACTGATGAAAGAAAGCCTGCGCATTTATCCTGAATTCGTGGCGGCCATTGAAGACATCTCCCGCAAATCGGTCGAGTTTGCGCGTGCAGGAGCGCTCCAAATTTTTCTTGCGCCGCAGGGTGAATCCGAGCGAGACGTCCTATTCTCGGAATACCGCCGGCTCGAACTGCCGATGGAGTCGCTTTCGGTCGATGCGGCCCGCCGCCTCGAACCATCTCTCGGACGGAACGCTCGCGCCGCTGCATTTCTGCCCAACGAAGCGACCGTCAACCCTCGCTCGCTTACCGACGCGGTGCTCGGCGCCGTGCGGCGGCGCGGCGTCGAGATTCGCACTGGCTGCGCCGTAAACTCTTTAATACACGAGAACAACAAATGCACGGGTGTGATCGCAGCGGGAGAAAGAATTTCTGCGGAATTTGTCGTGGTTGCTGCGGGTTGTTTCTCAGCTGGCGTCGCGCCCCAAGACAACTTGGTCTCGCAGTTCGTCCCCACGCGCCCCGTCCGCGGCCAAATGGTGTCGCTTCGCCCCAAAGGAATAAACCTGCACCACGTCCTGCGATCTGATCGAGGCTACATCGTGCCGCGCACCGACGGCCGGGTCGTCGCAGGAAGTACTCTCGAAAACGCAGGCTTCAATAAACACGTCACTCCAGGAGGACTGCGAGGAATCTTGAGCGCGGCGATTGAACTCGCGCCCGCGCTCGCTGACGCCGAGGTTCTCGAGACCTGGGCCGGCCTCCGTCCCGGCACTCCGGACGATCTCCCCATCCTCGGTCCGACGGGTATTGACGGCTTGCTCGTCGCCACCGGCCACTATCGAAATGGAATTCTTCTCGCCGCGGTCACCGCAAAGCTCCTCCATGAGTGGATTACGCGCGGCGAAACCTCCTTCAATGCCGAAATTTTCTCCCCTCTTCGATTCACGCGCGAAAAACTCTCCGCCCGCGTCGCAAAAGGCATTTCGACGCTATCGTAAATCGCTTTGCTGTCCTCCGTCGTCGCGCTGCGGCCCGGAGGTTACGCAACTATTTAAAGTTGTTTTCGCCGCCTTCCGTTATTCACTTGCCTGTCTTAGAAGGGGATTTTGCTGCGCGTGGGTTCGCGATTCGGCGGGCCCGCCAGCGTGGACGCTTGCCCCGGGCCTGTGAATTGCACCTTGTCCGCATCGAGAAGAACGGGCCGGTCGAGTATGGCCTCCACCGTCGTCCCGCGCGGCATTTCCGCTTCCGGACCGCGCGTAAGCAGCACAGTAGCCAACCCTACTGCAGCGCCAACGCCTGCGCCGATTCCGGCGCCCGCAGGTGTTCGTGCGGCGATGCCACCGATGCCCGCGCCTGCCGCGGTGGTTTTCGCGATTGTGCCGATGTCGGATGCCTTGTCGCTGTCGCCGACAATCTGTCCTTCATTTCCCGTCGATTCGCCGCCGCCGGTTCCCGCGTTGCTCGGCACCGCCTTCAGATTAACCATATAGCCGTTCGGCAGAATCATTTCATTCAGCCTAATCATTAGTTCGCCGCGGCCCTTCACTCGGCCCGGGCGCTTGGATTCGGTCACTTCGCCGCTGACGTACGAACCTGCCGGAATTACTACGTGGCCATCGATCATGATTGGAAAAAGAGTCTCGAAGTAAACCGGGTCGCCGCGTTTCGTGCTCTTCGTCGAAATCGCATTGTGCAGTACCAGCGGAAGGTGGGTGCCGCCCGGCACACGGACAAATGTTCTCGTGCCCCCTGAGGCCGGTACGGCAGCGCCATTCGAACTCGATATCGCGTTTGAATCCGTCGCATTCGCGGGAGGCTGGGCGGGATCCGCTTGTGCTTTATCGGGAGAATTTGCCGACGGCGTAGGAGCGGGTGGAGCTTGAGTTGCAGGCGGAGCGGGCTGGCTCGCGGGCGCTGGCGGCATCGGTCCGTCCTGGGCGAACGCAGGCAGTGCGAGCACCAGCGCGAGTGTCCCCAGAAGGTATACTTTCGTTGCGGATGTCGACGATGCTGGCAGATGCAAGTGGAACAAGCGGCTTCTCATAACTGCCCCCAAACTTTCTCTCCTAGCAGATGCGCCTGGTTACCTTGAGGTGGCCTGAGAGTAATCCTTCGGGCCATTCTTGGCTACTTTTTCATTCCGAAGCACCGGCGCCAAGGGCACACCTTTTAACCAGGCGTGTACGACTAAGGCACGCTCGAAAGCGAGGCGTGGCGTGTGCCGCTATACTCGATACGGAGCCAAAAATGGGGCCGCTCGAGGCTACGCGCCTTCGGTTTTCCTCATCCCTTCGCGGCAAGACGCTCCTGATCATCGGCTTGACGATGTTCGGGCTTGTCGGCGGATTGTACGTCCTATCTCGGGTCCTACTTCTGCGCGGATTTTCCCACTTGGAGGAGGATTTCGCACGTCAGAATCTCGAACGCATTTCGAGCGCTCTCGCGAACGAGCTTGGCACTCTCGATCGTACGACCAGCGAATACGCCTCCTGGGATCAATCCTACGCGTATCTTCACGGCAAGCAGCCGAGCTACGCCAGAACCGAATTTCCCGATGCTACGTTCCAGCAACTAAAGATCAACTTCGTGGTGATCCTCGATAATTCGGGAAAGAAGGTGTTCTCCAAGGGGTTCAATCTGGTGTCTCTCGAACCAGCACAAACGCCCGCAGGTCTTGATGCCCATCTACGCCCAGGTTCTCCCCTTCTTAACTACGACACGCACCCAGGCAAGGTGACGGGCATTCTGATTCTCCCTTCCGGCCCGGTCTTGATCGACGCTCGCCCGGTTCTCACTAGCAATTCCGAAGGCCCTTCTGCCGGCACGATGATCATGGGCCGCTCGCTCGATTCCGATGAAGTGCTGCGACTTGGCGAGATGACTCACATGCCACTCGATGTCGAGCGGGTCGACGGAAAAAATATGGCTCCGGACTTCCTGCTCGCGCGGCGGACCGTTTCCGGACCGAACGCCACCGTGGTTCGCGAATACGATCAGGCATCTCTGGCGGCATACGAGGTATTGAACGACATCTATGACAAACCGGCTTTGATCGCACGAGTGCTTTTTCCAAGGGATATTTATCGGGAAGGCCGCACGGTTTTGCTGCAATTCTTATTGCTTTTGCTCGCGGCCGGTCTCGTGTTTGGAGCCGTCACGCTATTTTTGCTCGAGCGAGTGGTTCTCTCGCGCGTCGCCGACCTGAGCGAGGGCATCACGCAGATCGGAGCGAGCGGCGATCTTTTGGCTCGCCTCGACGTTTCCGGTAAAGACGAAATCGGATACCTCGGCACGGCTATCAACGGAATGCTCGAGGATTTAGCGAATACCGAGGCTGAACGCCACGAAGGGCGTACCCGCCTCGGCGTGATGATCGATAAGATGCCAGCCGTGCTTTGGACTACGGACACGAACTTATGCTTTACATCCAGCGTAGGCGCGGGTCTGACGTCGCTCGGCCTACGCTCGAACGAATTGATCGGCCAAACGCTTTTCGAATGCTTCCGTACCAACGACCAGGAGTTCCCAGTAATTGCGGCGCACCGGAAAGCGCTCGAAGGCGAGTCCAGCACCTACGAGATGGAATGGCAAAAACTCGTCTTCGAATCGCACGTGCAGCCGATGTATAGCAGCGAAGGCGAGTTGTTAGGGGTTATCGGGGTGGGTCTCGACATTACCGATCGCAGGCAGTTGGCCGATCAGTTGCGGCAATCGCAGAAAATGCAGGCGGTAGGTGAACTCGCTGGCGGAATCTCGCACGACTTCAACAACCTTTTGATGGTCGTAAAGGGCCACGGAGAGCTGCTCCTCGACCGCCTGCCAGAGGGCTCGCCGCTGCGTCAAAACGTGGAGCAGGTGCAAAAAGCTGCGGATCGAGCTGCCTCGTTGACCCGCCAATTGCTCGCGTTCAGCCGCAGGCAGGTCTTGCAGCCGCGCGTGCTCGATTTGAACGAGGTGGTCAGCGGGATGATCGAGATGTTTTCCCGCGTAATCGGCGCGAATATTGAACTCTCCTGTTTGCCGGGAACGAATCTGGGCTGCGTGAAAGCGGACCCCGGACAAATGGAGCAGGTTTTGCTAAATCTCGTTGTTAACGCGCGCGACGCGATGCCGGAGGGAGGGCGGGTCACGATCGAGACGACTAACGTTGAGATCGACCGCAGTTACGCCGCGCTTCATTCGGGGATGGCCGCCGGCCATTACGTAATGCTGATTGTGAGCGACACCGGCAGCGGAATGGACGCAACAACACAAGCGCGCATTTTCGAGCCTTTTTTTACCACGAAAGAGAAGGGCAAAGGCACCGGGCTCGGCCTGGCAACGGTGTACGGCGTCGTGAAGCAAAGCGGCGGATACATCTGGGTGTACAGCGAAGTGGGACACGGCACGACCTTCAAGATTTATCTTCCGCAGGTGCTGGCGGAAGCCGATAAACGCGCCGCAGAGAGAGCGCCCAGCGGACCGCCTCCAGGGAATGAAACCATTCTTTTCGTGGAAGACGAAGAGAGTGTGCGCGTCCTCGTCCGCGGCTATCTCGAAGGGACGGGCTACCACGTCCTCGAAGCCGTCGATGGTGTTCATGCTCTCGAAATTGCAGCGGCACATAAAGGGCCTATCCAGATTCTCATTACGGACGTGGTCATGCCGCGGCTCAGCGGCCGTGAAGTAGCAGCGCGTCTCAGCGCGACGCAACCTGACATGAAGGTCCTCTACATCTCCGGTTACACCGACGACAGCATCTTCCGCGATGGCGTTCTCGAGGGCGGCATGGCATTCTTGCAAAAGCCCTTCAACCTGAAGACGCTGGCACAAAAGATTCGTGAAGTTCTCGACGGTCAACCGGTCGCTTCCCTCCCGGGCCGTTAGCTCACGAGGAGCAACTGACATGGCGAAACTGGCTCTGGTTTACGGTCTGCGGCTTTTCCCTGCGGAAGAACTTGATTCCGTCAGCGAAGCAAACGTGGCGTTGAAGAACGGCCGGAGCGGCCGCGTCACGATGCACTTGATTGAAGGAAGCAAGGAAGAAATCGAGAAAACGTTGCGGCAGTCTCTCGATGCATTTTTCGAAATGTATCCGGAAATTTGAACGGCGTTACATTAAGACGACGGTCTGGCCCGTAAGGTCGAAGCGTTTGCGGCAGCGTATGTTCCGGCAGGCCACCATGTCGTCGACCCGGACCATGTAAGAGCGCGCCTTCCCAAATTGCGCGCGATCCTGATCGTTGGCGCCCTGCGGAATCTGGTCGCGTTTCGTGCGCACCATCCAGCGAACCGGAAAAGTGCCTTCCTGGCGGCAGTGCGGGCAGACCAGGAGAATCTGCTTAGTCTCTTCCTTCTCGGTGTAAAATCTCTTCTCGTCCATTTACTCCTGCCGCGACAGCGCAATTCCGCAATAAGCATACCAGCTTCGTGGCGTTAGAACTCATCCAAATTCACGAACCGGATTCCTAAATCCCGCCAGCGCGGAAGCCAATATTCAACGGCGGCCAGCGTGTGGCGGCGATCGCCTTCGAGCACTTTGTGATCTCCGTCATGGAGCAGGACGATGTCGCTTCCCCGCGCGCGACGCAGCCGCTCGATCACGCGCTCCGCGGGCTGGGGCTTCCAGTCGCGCGCCATTGCTGACCACATCACTACTCCCGCGCCTCCGTTGCGCCGAACAACTCCGTCGAGCTGCGGACCCCGGAAACCGAAAGGTGGCCGCACCCAACGGGGAGCCTTGCCCGTCGCTGACGCGATGGCTGCGTCGCAGCGATCGAGTTCCTGGTCAATGCGCCGACGCGAAAGAAACGTGAGCATCGGGTGAGTCTCGGTGTGATTACCCACGGTGTGCCCTCTCTGTGCAATCTCCTTCGCCAACGCCGGAAACGCGCGCACGTGTTTGCCAATCAAAAAAAACGTGGCATGAGCTTTGTGCCGGTCGAGTAGATCAAGCAGTTGAGGAGTGACGGCAGGGTTCGGCCCATCGTCAAAGGTGAGTGCCATGGTGGATGCGTCGCCGGTGCGGCGAATCGTGCGGCCAAAAAGTTGAGCGGAAGGCGAAGCGGAGGCCCATGCAAACGTGCCAGCGGCAGCGGTTGCGGCACCCGTAGCGACAAACATGGGAAGCATATTCATGAACGATGGGAATTTTCGCACGCGCGGAAGAATGCCGCCAGAGAATCGTACCGCCGGTGAGTTCAAATCGGAGATTGGGGGCTGCGAGCCGCTCGTAGTGCATCACGGCTCGCTCCCCGGGAAGGTAGAGACTAAAGTTTAGGCGACTGCTAGGAACTGCCATTTGCCCGCGACGGACTTCATTTGCGTCACTTTTCCCTCGTCGGGGTGCAGGAAGTACTCACCGTCCGGAATTCGGTGCGCGTGGGGTGACCGCACCGAGCACTCGGTCCATTGATTAGACGTTGCCGGGGCAGCGGTCCTGCCATGCTGCCGCTCTCCGATGGTGATCCGCATCTTGAATTCGACCTTGTATTCGACTCCGGTCGGGCGTGTAGGGACAAGTCGTCCTGTGCCTTTGATCTTTTCGCTACTCATGACTTTCTCCTAATGGGATGCCCCATTTTAATCTTTCTGGCGCCGCCCTGGACAAGTGAAACGCGAGAAAGTTCCAAAAAGCAACCATCGCGAACTCGTTAATGGCGGCTTAGTCGGCCATTTGGGTTTGCAGGATTTCACCCGGCATCCGACTCATCCGGTTTGCAGCCACGCCGCCGATTTTGGAAGCGGATTCCATGCGTTCCACCGCCGTGCGCTTCGGAGCCTGCGTTGATTCGGGAATCTCATCGTTGCGCATTCGAACCATATGAATGCCGAGCGTGCGTTCGAGCTGCAAAAGTTCCGAGCGTTGCTCTCGTCCGTAAAGAGTAGAAGCAACACCGGTTTCGCCCGCACGTCCCGTGCGTCCGACGCGATGGATGAAGTTCTCAGCAATCTCGGGCAGATCGTAGTTGATGACCTGCGCGATGTCCTGCACGTGAATACCGCGGGCCGCCAGATCGGTTGCGACCAGCACTCGGAATCGCCCCTGCTGGAATCCGGTCAAGGCTGCCGTTCGCTGGGATTGCGAGCGTCCTCCATGAATCATGGCTGCGACAAACCCGTCGCGAGTCAAACTGTAAGCAAGCCGCTCGGCTCCGCGCTTTGTGCGCGCAAAGACGAGGCAGCGGCCCGGTTCGGCCAAGAGCAATCGCTTTAGCAAATCCTGCTTGCGATCCGCGGATACTTCAAATGCCTGCACTCGAACGTTTTCCGAAGGCTTCAGCGTCGAGCCCAGCGCCACACGCACCGGGTTCTTCATGTAATCGTTCACGAGGTGAACGACTGAAGCTTCGAGCGTCGCTGAGAAGCACATGGTTTGGCGGTCTTTCGGCAGGATCGACGCGATGCGCCGAATCGCAGGAAGAAAACCCATGTCCAGCATGCGGTCGGCCTCGTCCAGAATGAGCACTTCGAGCGACCGGAAATTCACCAGCTTGCGATCGAGGAAATCCTCGAGGCGTCCTGGCGTGGCGACCACAACGCGGGCTCCCTTGCGCAGCGCGGTGAGTTGCGCTCCTTCGGATAAGCCGCCCACTACAAGCGCGGCCGGCGAAAGCTGCTTGCCGCGCAGAGCGTTGTACTGCTCGACGACCTGCATGGCGAGTTCGCGCGTGGGAACGAGCACGAGTGCTGCGATTCCAGGTTTCTCGCTGCGAATGAGCCTCTCGATGATCGGGATCAGGAACCCCAGCGTTTTGCCGGTGCCAGTGGAAGCAGTTGCGAGCACATCCTTACCTTGCAGCGCGAGCGGAATGGCCGCGGCCTGCACGGGAGTGGGCGTCACAAATTTCAGCGTCGCCAAGCGGTCCAGAATTGAATTGGAAATTGGTAGTTCTGTAAAGCTTTGCATAAGTCTAGTTTTCTCTTTGTCTGGAAGCCGCCACCGCGCACACACGAATCTCGAGAGGGCGCAGCAGCGTGCGTTACCAGTTCTTTTTTAATTACGCTGAAGACTTCGGAAGAAACCGAGGGCGGGTACTACAAGAGCAGCCGCACATCACAACCGCGGTATTAAGCGCAAATGAAGTCTACCACATTTCCTGGGATCTGTATCACTTATTTAATGTGTTCTAAGACGCCACAGTCGACATCTAACTGCCATGTATCCGCCAGATACAGCCCCGGTTTGTGGCAAGGCACTTATCATCGCTCCGGCCTGCGGAGCGCCCACGCCCGCCGCGTAGCCGTATCCTACAGCGCATCCGCAAACAGGCTGAACTATAGGAGATGGACTGGCTCCTCAATCGATTGTACGGACTCGCGGGAGAACAGTGAGAACGCTATCTGCAATCTGCTGATTATACTGCGCTTACGCGTCGCGAATCGCCCTCAAGTCGATTCCGAGCTGCTGGCATTTCTTGTAGAGGTGGCTGCGTTCGAGGCCCAGCGCCTTAGCCGTGTTCGTCATGTGGTGACGATTGCGTTTTAATTCGGCCAGCAGCGTCTCGCGCTCGAAAGCCTCCACGCGCTGCGCGAGAGTGCCAATCGAAAGCACGCTCGCCGTGCTGGGGATGTTCTGGCTAGCCGAGGCATACGATCGCGCACTCGCTGGGCTGGCGCTGGCACCGGATTGCGGCAGGGCTCGCGCTACGGTCTCAGCCTCCACGGTGTCGCCAGCCGCCAGCAGAAGTGTGCGCTCCACTACGTTGCGCAATTCGCGCACGTTTCCAGGCCACGGGTAGTTCTCCAATTGCTCGATGGCCTCTGACGAGAAACTCTTCTGCTTCCAATTGTTCTGCTCGGCCAGCTGGCGCGCGAAATCCTCTGCAAGAACGCGGACGTCTTCCCGGCGATCGCGCAGCGGCGGCAGGATAATTGGAAATACAAAAACGCGATGATACAAATCTTCGCGAAAACCTCCCTGCCGGATTTGGTCCTCGAGATTGCGATGCGTCGCAACGATCACGCGTACGTCCACCGCCAGAGGCTTATCGCCTCCTACGCGCTCGATTTCGCCTTCCTCAAGCACGCGCAGTAGCTTCGCCTGCATGGCAATTGGCATGTCGCCGATTTCGTCGAGAAATAACGTGCCGCGATGCGCTTGCTCGAATTTTCCGATATGCCGTGCGGCGGCGCCCGTGAAAGAACCCTTCTCATGGCCGAACAGCTCCGATTCCATCAGTTCGGCGGGAATCGCGGCGCAGTTGAGTGAAATAAATGGCCCATTGCGCCTGGGACTTTTTTCGTGAAGAGTGCGCGCAATCAATTCCTTTCCTGTTCCTGTTTCGCCGCGAACGCAAACGCGTGTTTCGCTGGCCGCCACCTGATCCACTTGCCCCATCACCTCGCGCATCGCGGGACTGGCCCAGCTGATGTGATGGCGGCCAAGCCGCCGCTTCAAGTCACGGTTTTCTGCTTCGAGGCGTGTCAGACGCAGTGCGTTCTCGACCGTCAGCAGCAACTTATCCGTCGAGATAGGCTTCTCGAGGAAATCCGACGCGCCGAGCCGCGTGGCCTTCACCGCCATTTCAATGGTGGCCTGGCCGGACATCATCACCGTCGGCGTCGCGATGCCTATGTTTTTCAGGTCTTCGAGCAGCGCGATGCCGTCTTTTCCCGGCATCACCACGTCGGATAGAATCAGATCGAAGCGGTCCGCTTTCGCAAGCTCCAGCGCGCGGGCTGCGTTATCGCAAACGGTGGCTTCGTGCCCTGCGAGGCGAAAAGCTCGCGCAAGGGACGCTAGGGTGTTCGCGTCGTCATCAATAATAAGAATGTGAGCTTTGGCGGACATGCGGGGTTACGTTTCCTTCTACGCTTCGTTGCGAGCTTCGTCGTGCGCTTCCTGCTGTTCTTCCTTGGGCTCTTCTCTTGACTCGTCTGTTGTTCCCGAGGGCGTTGCTTTGACTTTAACCTCGTCTAATTCGTTCGTCGATCCCGGGAGGGTCAGCGTACGCGGCGGCTTCACGGGAAGGTCGATGTGAAACGACGTACCAACGCCCGTCTCGCTCTCGACGGAAATGCGCCCGCCGTGATCGCTTACCACCGATTGCACGATCGCCAAACCGAGCCCGGTCCCGTGCAGCTTCGTGGTGTAGTAGGGAGTGAAAAGCCGTTCGCACTCTTCGGGCGTTAAGCCCGTGCCCGTGTCTGAGATTTCGAGGTGCACCTCGCGGCCATCATCTCCATGCGTGGTGCGCAGCATCAACACTCCACCCGCGGGCATCGCGTCCATCGCGTTCAGGACGAGATTTTCGAGCGCGCGATGTAGCATGGTCGCATCCGCCTGAATCGTGGGCAGCCCTTCTTCCAGGTGCAGCTCCGGAGTAATCGGCGGACGCCCCACGGCGCCGAATTGCGCTTCGAAGAGCTTCACGATGCCTCGCACTACGTCGTTGAGGTTCACCGGACCGAGTTCCGGCTGCGGCATGCGGGCAAAATCGCTGAACCGGCCGACGATCTTCTCCAGATTCTCGATCTCCGAAATTAGAATCCCTGTGGACTCCCGAAATACATCCTCGAATTGATCGGAATTCCCCTCTTTCGCTCGCTGAAGGTTCTCAACCGTAGTCTGGAGCGGGAAAAGAGGATTCTTCAATTCGTGCGCCAGGCGGCGCGCCACTTCGCGCCACGCGGCTACGCGCTCGGTTTGAATTAATCGCTCGCGTTGTTCGGTCAATTGCAGCGTCATTTGATTAAAGGCCCGCGCCAGTTGCCCGATTTCATCCCGCCCGCCGACATTCACGCGCGTGCCCCAAGCTCCCCCGGCCACTTCTCGCGCGCCATCCGCCAGCTTCCTCACGGGACGCGTTACGCGCGCGGCCGCCCACCAACTCAGCAGCAATCCAATTGCCAAGCCGATCCCCGCTACGCCAAGTGCCAGCCAGAGGATGCGGCGCTGGAGCGTCACCACGTCCCGCTGCGAACTTCCCACCAGCAAAACGCCAAGCAAATCCTTCTGGCGGCCGAGTAGCGGCGTGGCATGGAACGATTCCGCGCTAGCCGCGTCCGCCGTCCAGTAAACTTTTTCGTCCTGCTCGCCTGGTCGCTGGCGCTCTTTCTCGACGAGAGGAGCAAATCGATCCGCCTGTTCAGCAGATCCCGATGCGTCGATCAGATTCCCCGGCTGAAATCCTGGATCGAGGTTGAGATACAGCAACGCTCGTGTTCCAGCCGGAAGCACCAGCGACGCGAGAAATTCCTTGCCGAGTTGTTCACCGCCGACGATGTAGAGATTTCTGTCAGCCACGCGAACGGTTGAAACGGCCATCAGAGCAAGCGCCGGCCCACGTTCGGTATCCACCTTCATCAGGAACGCTCCGCGTGCCGCCCAGTCTTCCGGTTGAGTGATCCAATCGATCTTGTATCCGAAGCGCGCGGGCCATTCGGCAGAGGAAATAATCGAGCCGTCGTTGCCGATAAAATCGAGATAATCGAGCTGGTGAGATTGCGCCACGCCGCGCGCATCGTTGACGTAAACGGAAACGTCAGACGCCGCGCGGCTTAAATCGATCGCCATTCGAACGCTGGATTCCGCGTCGGCGATTCCCTGCACGCGATGGGGCACATCCTGGCCGCGCCTTTCGAACTCTCGGCGAAACTGAGCGACCAGCGCTTCACTGTGTTGCCGGTTCAACTCATCGAAATTGCGGCGCGTAACTACGGTCACACCCGCCGCGATTAGCCCGACCGCCAGCACCAGCGCGAGCGTGAAAATCCAGGAAAGCTTTGCGCGAAACGTCACGGCGCTTCTCCATCCAGCCAGACGTCACCCAGGGGCCACGCTTCTCCCGGCGCCGGCGCTTTCCAGTCTCGCACACGCGCGCTCAAACCATAAATCTGCGGCAACCAGACAAGCGGAACCACGCGATAGCTGCTCACGATTCCGCGCTCGCAGCCGTAGATTTGTTCGGGCGTCGCCGGAGCCGGCAGCATTTCGCAAGCCTCGCCGCCATCGACACCCTCCGCACGAAGCGCCTCAATGAAATTCGCGAGCGATTCGCGGGGATGCTGCGATTCCATGCGCCAACGCTCCAACGCCGCATCAGGGTGAGGCGCCGCGGATCGCTGAATCGAATCGGATGTCACGGTGATTCCCGCCTCCCGCGCGTTCACAACAATTCGCTCTGCAACCGAGTGTTCGAGGGGATCGCCGAAATCATATCCCAACAGCAATCGAGGCGAACGAGTGATTTGTGAGGACAGTTCCTTCGCTCGCGAAATATCGGGCGCTGCCGAAAACAGGAACGCGGTTCCACTCGACCACTGAGGCAGGATCCCACCGGCAGGTTCGCCCGTTTTTTGCAGAATAAAATTCACAATTGCGGCGCGGTCGATCGCACGCGCTATGGCTTCGCGCACGCGCTCGTCTTCTGCGGCCGGGCGTCCGCTCACGAAAACGAGCGCGAGCAGTTCATCCGGCTGTGAAGTGCTGATGCGAACGCCACGCTCGCCGGCGTGGCGCCCCTGCTCCGGCGAAATTTCAGCGAGGTCCGTCTTGTTCAATTCGAGATCGAGCAAGCGGTCGCGCGCACTGCGTCCCATTTGAATTTCAATTGAATCCACGAACGGACGGCCGCTGCGGTAGTCATCGTTGGCGGCAAGCGTAACGCTCTTCCCCGCCTCCCATGCGGAGATTCGAAACGCGCCAGCGCCGGCAAAGGTCTTGTCCGGATTGCGATGATCGTAAGTCAGCGCTGCGAGCTGCGCCTTCGCCGCCGCTTCCTCGGAATTCGCAGCTGCTACGGCGGGATCGAGCGAACTGACCTTCGCGCCGATTTCGACACGCAGCGTCCCTCCATACCGCGGCCGTCGCGCTGTCTCCACGCGGGTTGTACTCGCGAGCGCCAACCCGAACGCTACGCTACTGGCTGCAAGTCGCCGTAACAATGTACGCCTCGTAAAACCCTGTTTTTAAATTGTGGACGATTGCCCGCGCCGCGCTTTGCTTCCCTTCCCGATATAACGCCAGGACAGGGCCATCGAATTCGATTGGACTACCTGACGCCGTCGCTTGTCCGTCCAGGTTCGCGAGCGCGTAACCTTGAATCGTGTCCGGCTGCGTCCAATCACCGTTTCCGCTCGCGAGGATTATGAAAAGTCTACCGCACCGCTCCCCCAGCAGAGCGCTCTCGCTTTCCTCGTGCCCCGGAACGTGAATACTGGGTCCATCAAGGAACGATGTGTCCTTCGACGGAACGCATTTTATTCCCGCCGCGTTCTCAATATCTCCCTGACATTCCATCTCAGGCAGCAATATCTTCTTGCCTTCCACATCGATAATTCCATGCACGTCGCGAGGCCACGGTTTCTTGCGGAGTACATCGATTCCGGGCGACGACCCCTTTTGAAACGCTCCTGGTGAATGCCAGTTCACGCGTCCCGGTTCGAGCGTTACGATTGTGGAGGCTGGGTTACCGGGATTTGTGAGCACGGCAAAATCAAGAAGCTTATCCGGCTGTTGCCAGATCAATTTGCTTTCGAGTCTAACGGAATTTTTCGTCCCGATCGCTCCCGCATCTGAAGTCTCGGGCACCGCTAGGATCGCCATCTCCGGCTGTTCTTTTGCGCGCCACTCTGCTACCCAAACATAGGAATCAGCGCCCTCGGACAAAGTCAGACGCAATTCGGTACCGGCCGACGGCGTTGAGGCGATCCGAAAACCGCGATGTATCAACTCTGTCTGAATTGCTTCGCGAATGCCGTTGGCATCCACAGCACTAAGCGAAGAAATGTTTTTCAATTCGAACACAAGCGTGGCATGCGCGGTTGACGCGGCAGCAATCCGGTCTACCAGCGCATGCACCCCTTCACTCCACGTCGGCGGGAACTGTTGCTGCGGCGACTGCGCCGATTGTGCGTGAGTTGCGGACGCGGAAGGCTGCAGCAATAAAAATACAAGGAGCGCTCGGGGCAAAGGAAGGAATCGGCGGGACGGCCGCATCGGTTTGTGCGAAACGTGCGTTTGCGCCGCACAATCCGGCGCGGTAATTCGGTTCGCAATTCGAAATCATAGCACACACCTAAATCCGCGAAGCGCGCAGGCCTTCTCTGCAGTTTCCACGTTTGATTCTTTCGAACAATCTTGAACAGAAGAGCCGCCGGCTCAGTGGCTGGCTTACGCATGCTCGGGTCGAAAGCATCGATGCACCCGTCACGGAGCCTCGCCCGTCGCATACACTAAGCCGCCACCCGCAAGGGTTTTTGCCGGCAGCACTCCAGGCAAGTCTCCCACTCCCTCAGCCGCTCCATGTTTCGGCCTGAAAAGGATTGCCCGGAATCTCGTCTACTTCGAATTTCCGTTTGCTCGCGGTTCGTCCCCCGAGAGCGTTCCCCTCAGCACGTCATTCGGGAAGAAAAACTTGCCGTCGGTCGGCACCATCATGATCTGGATTTTGTCGGACAGCCGCTCCGCGACTATCTTCTGAATCAGCAGCGGATTCGCCTTCAGCGCCGCCGCTTCGAGCTGCAATTTCTCGGATTCCGCTCGCGATGTCACGCGGATGCGATTTGCGTCGGCGTCGGCCAGCAGATTGCGCCGCTCGCCCTCCGCCTTGCTGTCGATCACCTTCGCCTGCGCCTCGGCTTCAGCGTTCTTCACTTTTGCGGCTGCTTCGGCCTCGGAATTCTTGATTGTCGATTCCTTGCGCGCTTCCGCCTCCAGCCGCGACTGCTCGATTTGCTTCTGCTTCAGCGGCAGAGTGTATTGCATCGCATCCGATTCAGCCTTCGCTTGAATCACGCGGGCCTGCGCGTCGCCTTCGGCGTGCTTCACCTCGCGAATCTTGGCGGCCTCGGCCTGCGACTCGGCGATCTTCACTCTCTTCTGCTCGATTTCTGCGACCACGCTCGTCTGGTCATCTTCCTGTTCTTTCAGCATCAAACCTTCGAGCCCTCGCGCGAATTCCACAGGCAGCTCCACTTTCCTCAGCAACACTTCCTTCACGACGATCGCGTCCTCGCCCAGCCTCTTCGTAATGATCTGCGCCGCGCGCTCCCGAAACTCCTCGCGCTTGGTTGAGAAAACGTCGCGTATCACATAGTTCGGCCCGAGCGACCGAAACGTGCTTGTAACCACCGGCCCGACGATCTCCTCTTCAAGCGGCTGCGGCAAGTTCGATTGGATGTAGTCGAGTCGGCTCGGATCGATCCGGTAGCGCACTGTCACACCCACGCCTACCGACAATCCCTCGCGCGCCTCCACCTTCAGAACCTCCTTGTATTCCCGAGGTCCCTCCACCGCTGCCGTCGCGAAAACTCTGTCGCGCATGTCGTAAAGTTGCACGCGCGTGAACAACGGCGCGATGAAATGAACGCCTGGATACAGCGTTCCTGGTTCGACGCCGGAAATCTGACTGATGCGCACTCCCGCCTCGCCATCCGGCACCACGACGATGCTCGTGCCAAGGAGCGCCGAAGCTGCCGCAACTGCGCAAAACTTGGCCGCCTCAGTCCAGCGAATCGCCCGGCGAGGTCCAGGCAAACGCGAAGGAGCCGCAGGAGCAGCGCCCAGAACGGGAGTTTCTCCATCGGCAACCACCTGCGCTGCGACGCGCGGGCGGCGTTGCAACAAACGGCTCAACTCAAACGCGAGATAGACATCGTAAAGCACGATTCCTACTGCGCCAGTCAGGGCCCCGACAGCAATCACGAAAAACACCAGCCTCATGAACAGCATGTTCTTTCTCCCTTTTCCCTCGCCCCGTTTCCGTCTCGAAGCGAAACCCTGCCGCGCCTACGGCAATACCACCCTGTTCAACCGCACTCGGCCACTCGCGGTAAGCAGCTCCCGCGCAACTTCGCCTCGAAGCTTTCGTGCCGCACCCGCCGGAATCGCCCGGCCCGCGTCGAGACTGGCCTGCCGCCCTGCTGCATCTTTGGGGTAGCTAAATGAAGCCCACCGGCTCACCTGTTTCGGCCGTGCGGTCATTACAATCAGCGGACTCGGTCGAGCTGGCTGAACTTCCTTCGCCCGCCCCGGCATTAGAAACATCAGCGCGCGCAGGCTGAGCCACTCAAGTCCCAGCGCCAGCAAAACCGAAAACCCAATCGCGCTTCCCACTTCGATGACTCCGATGATCTCTTCCACGGCGACCTCCTGCTAAGGTGTGCGATAGCGAAATTGCAATCGCCCAGCCAATCCACCACGCATTGAATCAATTGAGGATGTAAGGAAGGAACATCAGGAAGCCCGTGTCGGCGGAAACACGTCGTCTTATGGCAGACGCACCCCATCACGCCACGAACCCGATCCGGCTAGCGAAATTCACGCCATGTGGCACGCAGGCGTCTATACTTGATGGTAGGAGCCTACGATGGCAGACGCCGACGCCCCGCTTACCCCGCAACCGCCCCCGGCACAAGGCGCAGCTTCAAGCCCGCAAGTCTCGGGCTTCCGCATCGGTAGCATTTTCGGCATCCCCATCTACCTTCACGCAAGTTGGTTCATCATCTTCGCGCTGATCACGCTTTCCCTCAGAACGCAGTTCACGTCACAGCATCCCACTTGGTCGCGCGAGCAGCACTGGGCCCTCGGAATCATCACTAGCCTTCTGTTTTTCGGCTCCGTGATCTTCCACGAGCTAAGCCACAGCGTCGTAGCCCTGCTCTACAAAGTCCCGGTGCAGTCCATCACATTGTTCGTCTTCGGCGGACTCTCGCGCATCGAGCGCGAGCCTTCGAGCGCCAAACAGGAAATCAACATCGCCATCGCCGGGCCGCTTTCGAGTCTTTTCCTGGCCGGCTGCTTCTGGCTCGCTTGGCATTTCCGATCTGGCAACGATATGGTAGGCGCCGCGACGCACTGGTTGTGGCAGATCAATGTCGCTCTCGCCGTGTTCAATTTGGTGCCGGGATTTCCGCTCGACGGCGGACGCATCCTTCGCGGCATCGCTTGGGGAATCACGCGTGATTTTCAGCGCGCCACTCGGATCGCCTCCATTACAGGAAAGCTTTTCGCGTATGTGCTGATCTTTGCCGGCATCTGGCAGGCGCTCAACGGCAACTGGGTCGGCGGCCTGTGGACCGCTTTCATCGGATGGTTCCTTCTCACCGCGGCTCAGGAAAGCTACGTTCAGGTTGCGGCGCGCACTACGCTAAGCAACGTGCATGCCTCCGACATAATGACCAGCGACATTCCTACCGTCGCTCGGGATATGTCCCTCGAAGAATACGTTCACGAAGTGCTTCGCACCGGACGCCGCTTTCACGTCGTAACTGGCGCCGGCAAGCCGGTAGGGCTCATCACGCTCCATGCAGCGCGCACCGCGCCAAAAGACGAATGGCCGAACACGTCCCTACAAGCCGTGATGCTCCCCATCGACCGCATTCATTCCGCATCGCCCGAGGAACCTGCCCTCGCCATCCTCGAACGAATGCAGCGCGAAGACATCAACCAAATGCCCGTAATTTCCGAAGGCCGAATCGTCGGCATGATCGCTCGCGACACAATTCTCCGCGTCCTGCAAACGCGCCTCCAACTCGGCCACCTCGCCCAGCAATAATCGATTGCGGATGGTTTCCGTCACGCACTCGTCAGAAGGCGCAATCCCTCGTGGCGCACGCAAAGTGGTGCGGCATTCCCTTACATCGCCGTCGTGCGCACAACTGCGTCGCTGCTGTAACCTAACCCTCTGATAGCACGCACGTCTATCTGACGTGTACGGGCGGGCAACCACCCGCTCGTATCCAGCCTCTCTAAGAACTGCGTGAGTGCGCTGAAGCCACCCCGAGGCCACTTCACCTGAGAACGGCAGTTCATTTCGACGCCCGTCGATCCGCATGTCTTCGCGGCGCGATCCTCGTTGCAGCCGCCGCATTCCTCGTGCCTTCTTCCCGGGCTCGCAGCGCGGCGAGCGTCCAGCAAGCAAACGTCAAGCCAAGAGTCGCCCGCGCCGCTCGAGTTGAAAACGCTCCCAAACTCGACGGCACGCTCGACGATCCCCTATGGCAGTCTGCCGTTCCCATCTCCAATTTTCTCGAGAAAGAGCCCACGGAGGGCCAGCCCCCCACGGAGAGAACCGAGGTACGAATCCTGTACACCAGGCACGAAGTCTATTTCGGCATCCATTGTTTCGACAGCGAACCTGGCAAAATCATAGCCAGCGAACTCCGTCGCGACGTCAGCCAGGATCTCGACGATCACTTTGAGATCATGATCGATTCGCACCACGACAAGCGCAACGGCTATGTCTTCTCATTCAATCCGCTCGGCACCCAGCTCGACGGTCTTATCACAGAAGAAGGCGCTAATCAGAACGGGTCTGAATTTGATCCAGGTTGGGACGGCATCTGGACGTCCGCGGCTCGCATCACGAAAGACGGCTGGACGGCGACCATCGCCATTCCCTTTTCCACTCTCAATTTCACCAAGTCAGAAAATGTCGTCTGGGGCCTTAACTTCAAGCGATTCATCCGCCGCAAGAACGAAGAAATCATGTGGGCGGCTTGGCAGCGCATTTACGGAATACCAAAAGTTTCCGAGGCCGGCGATCTCGTCGGAATCACGGACATCGGAAGCGGACGCCTCTTCGTCGTCAAACCCTACGTCCTGGGAGGCGGGGAACAGATTACCGGGACGAATTTTCACGCTCTTCACACTGGAGGACTCGATATCAAGTATGGACTTCGCTCGAACCTGGTGCTGAACGCCACGGCCAACACGGATTTTGCTGACACTGACGTGGATCAGCAACAATTCAATCTCACGCCCTTCCGGATTTCGATCTCTGAAAAGCGTCCGTTTTTCCTCGAAAATGCCGGCATCTTCAATTTTTCCACCGGTGGAATCGACCAGCTCTTTTTCAGCCGCCAGATTGGAATCGATCCCGTCACCGGCGAAATAGTGCCGGTAAATTTCGGCGCCAAATTAACCGGCTCGCTGGGCCGCACGCAGCTCGGTCTGATGGATGTCGAAACGCGGGCGAGTGGGCCGAATCCCGGCGCGAATTACGGCATCGCGCGCGTCAAGGAATCACTCTTCGGCGATTCTTATATCGGCGCGATCTATATCGATAAGCGCTCGGGAAGCCGCCATGACGCGTTCAATCAATCGGCCGGCCTGGACATGCGGCTCGTCTTTTTCAAGAAGCTGGCGTTCTATTTCTGGGGAGCGGGAACTCGGTCTCCGGGTCTCACCACGAACGCCACGGATGCTGGGATACTGCTGAATTACGATTCGAACTGGTTTCACAGCTTTGACGTGATCGACAAAATTGGCCCGAATTACAATCCCGAGGTCGGGTTTGTAATTC
>Ga0185299_10002783_pt1 | contig 25607 bp, 17 predicted proteins | sample PaiPotPPA55metaG_FD_128002 | JGI IMG/M metagenome (GOLD analysis project Ga0185299, IMG submission 128002) | Iron sulfur acid spring bacterial and archeal communities from Banff, Canada, to study Microbial Dark Matter (Phase II) - Paint Pots PPA... ...
GAAAACGATCTACCGCGATGTTTACTCGCTCGAACCGGGTCACTATCTGGTTGTGGATCGCAGCGGGATTCGTAAGCATAAGTATTGGGACCTGGAAGGCGAACCGGTTGAACTCGGAAGCGAATCGGCGTACGAGGGCCTGCTCTACGACCTCTTGAAAGACTGTGTGCGCAGCCATCTGGTGAGCGACGTTCCTGTTGGAGCATTCCTCAGCGGTGGACTGGATTCCAGCGCCGTCGTGGCCATGATGAGCCAGCTGATGGGGGACGCTGTCAGTACCTGCTCGATCGGGTTCAACGAGGAGCAGTACAACGAACTACCTCGAGCCCGCACCGTCGCTCGCCTGTTTGCCACCGACCATCACGAACAGGTCGTGACTCCCGAACCTGCAAAAGTCTTGGAGCAGCTCATCGAACACTACGGTCAACCCTTTCCCGACCACTCCTGCATACCCACCTACTACGTTTCCAAGCTTGCCCGGGAAAGCGTCAAGGTGGTGCTGTCCGGTGACGGAGGAGATGAAAATTTTGCCGGCTATGACCAGTACGGCCGGCAGAGGATGCTAGAACCGATTCGAAGGTCGGTTCCCAGCAGCCTGCGCGCGGCTGTTTTTGGCGGCCTCGGCAATCATCTGCAATCTCTTAGCCGCGATGGCCTGAGTTCGCGGCTCGCCCGGGTCTTCCGGGAACTGGCAGTGACCTCGCGTGAAGCTTACCTGCAGTGCATGACGATAGCAGACGAGGGCATGCGACGGCTGATCTTCTCACCGGAATTGCAAGCGCAGCTTGCTGGCTACGATCCGCTCGATGTTTACCGCAGAATTTACGATCAGGCTCCCGGCAACGATCCGATGTCGAAAATGTTCTACCTCGACATCAAGACCTACCTGGTTGACGACATTCTTACCAAGGTAGATCGCGCCAGCATGGCGAACTCGTTGGAAGTGCGCGTCCCGCTGCTCGACCATAAACTCGTGGAATTTGCCTACGCGCTTCCCTTGCGTTACAAACTGCGCGGGCGGACGACCAAATACCTGCTGCGGAAGACCATGCAGCGGGATCTACCCGCCAGCCATCTGAACCTCGACAAGCGCGGTTTTAGCATTCCCCTCCGTCCTTGGATGCGAGGCGCTTTGCGCGACTGGGTCCACGCGACCATCTTTGAAACTCCAGAGACGGCAAATTTCCTGAACCGCGAGGGCGTGGAGCAGATCTGGCAGCGCTTCCAGAATGGCGAATCTCAGTTCTCGAGAGTGTTGGCCATCATCCTGAGTCTGGCGATTTCGTCGCGGATATGGGCCCATTCCTCTCCCCGGTTTGCGCGAGAAACGATTATGGCGCGGCCCCTGCCCGCGCAGGGATTTACCAGTACCTCGGCCATGGGAGTGGTGAAATGAAGGGTGTGTCTGATAAATCAGTTGATTGCTCAGCGGATTATCGCGTGATGACGGATCCTAATCCCGAAGCAGTCTCCCGAGGCAGAATTCGGATCCTCGCTGTGATGGAAGGGACGACCGTTGTATCGGGCGTTGCGAAGAACCTCCTTCAGTTCTGCCGGGTAGCCAGGATTCTTGAGACTTGTCCGCTCATCGATCTGACGATTGCCACGTTCGAACGGCCGCAACAGAGCGTTCCCGGCTCGGTCAACAGCATCGAGCTCTTCGTGGAAGCAGCCCGGCAGTCTGGAGTTCCGGTACATTGCATACCCGAAGGATTTCGTTTCGACACGCGCATCGTCGGGCACATGCGCCGGCTGATCGAGAGATTGAAGCCCGACCTCATTCAGACCCACGCTCAGAAATCTCATTTCCTCGTACGGCTGTCCGGTCTGTACAAGACAGTGCCATGGATTGCCTTTCATCACGGATACACTGACACGGTTTGGCATTCGCCGATTCAAAATCAGATGGACCGCTATTCGTTTCGGGCGGCGGCGAGGATTGTAACCGTGAGCAATGATTTCAAGCGTCGACTGGTCAACCGGGGGATGCCAGCGGAGCGGATCACGGTTTTGTACAATGCCGTGAAAACGCCCGGCGGAAATGTCCCCACCGACCCCGAGGCGTTGGGCCAGAACAAGCGGGCGCTTGGGATATCGGAAAAAGAAAAAGTCGTGGTGGCGGTCGGCCGGCTTTCCCGGGAAAAAGGGCAAATCGATCTGGTGTTCGCCCTGAATCACCTTCGCCGCGTCAGACCGGATATGACTGTGCGCGTCGTGCTCGTAGGCGAGGGTCCCGACCGGCCGAAAATACTGCAGGCCGCGGACTCTTTGGGCTTGGCCAAGGGGATCACCCTGGCAGGACATCAGCACAACGTCGCACCGTATTACGAGGCCGCTGATGTGGTCGCGATTCCGTCCTATAGTGAAGGATCGCCTAATGTGTTGCTCGAAGCGATGGCTTGGGGCGTACCTGTCGTGGCCACTTCCGTGGGCGGTATTCCCGAGATGGTGACACACGGAGAGACCGCTCTTTTGGTTCCGCCCAGCCAGGCCGAACTCATGGCATCGGCGATCGATCTTCTTCTCTCGAATGCCAACCTGGCGGGCAACCTGGCGCGACAGGCACGCGCCATGGTGGAGAAGAGCTATTCTCCCGAATATCGTGCCCGCGCTTTGCTGCAGATCTACGGTGACGTGCATCAGGCCGCAATGCAAAAAAGCTTCGCCCGATAGAAATTCCTAAGTCAATGTCCACCATGCCACGCGTCCTTTTGATCACCTACCACTTTCCGCCGCGCCCCACGATTGGCTCCCTGCGCACTGGCGGATTGGTCAAATACCTGCCCCAGTTCGGTTGGGATCCCATCGTCCTTGCTCCGCAATTGCCGGCAGGCGGCCGTCCACCGGTGCGGTTGATCGAAACCGAATATCGCGACGTCCTGACCGAGGTGAAGGCGAGGCTGGGCATGAGCCGGAGTCGTGGTCTTCACGATCAGCTGGGACTGAGTTTTTCAACCGTTCCGGGATCGCGTCGTTGGCATACCCGTGCAATCGATTGGGTCGCATCCCTGATTACGTTTCCGGATGAGACGAAGGGATGGATTCCCTTTGGCAAGTCTGCCCTTGACCAACTCGCAGGAACTGAAAAAATAGATCTGATCATCACCAGTTCTCCCCCCCTCACCACCCAATTGTTGGGGGCCTACGCAAAAAGGATTCTTAAATGTCCGTGGATTGCGGATCTCAGGGACCTCTGGGCGGGTCCACCCAGTCCGCTCACGCGCAATGCATTCCTGCAAAAGAGACTGGAGCTCAAGACTCTCGGACAGGCGGACGCGCTCGTGACCGTCTCGGATCAATGGGCTGATTTCCTCCGCGCGCGCTACAAGTCCAAACCAGTATCGTGCATCGTCACCGGCTTCGATGCGGACGACCAGGATACCTCTGCTCGCCAGCTGTCCCGGCATTTCTCCATCACATACGCCGGCAATTTGTACGGAGGACGCCGCGATCCAACTCCCTTGTTTCAGGCTTTGCAGGAGTTATTTCAGCAGGGTCTCATGTCGCCAGAGTTCGTTAGAGTGCGTTTTTATGGCTCTAGAGACACCTGGTTACCCGCACTGATTGAGCGCTATGGGCTGCAAGCAGTGGTCGAAGTGAACGGGATAATTCCGCGCAATGAAGTGTTGCAACGGCAAACAGAATCGCAGATTTTGCTCCTTCTGGCCATGAATATAGCAACCGATGAAGGCTGTTACCCGGGAAAGCTCTTTGAGTACCTGGCCGCGCGGCGCCCCATCATGGCAATAGGCGGTCTAAAGGGCGCTACCAGCGAACTGCTGACCAGAACCGGGGCCGGCGTGCAGCTTTTCTCGACCGAAGAAATACGAAACTTCTTGCTGACTGCGTACCGGCAATATCGCGATCGTGGAAGCGTCACCTATGCCGGCGTAGCTTCGGAAGTCGAGCAATACACGCATCGCGACATGACCCGCAGGTTCGGAGAACTGTTGGATGGCTTACGGGGTGTCAGAGTAAGTCGTTCCCGTAATGACGCGGGCAAGGTGGCGGAGCAGTGTGCGGGGGTAGATTCCAGTGGCTCCAAAGTTCGTACCCTTTCATGATCCAATCCCGAACCATGTCAAGCAAATCGTTTACAGAGCAGCTCATTACGAATCAAGTGGATGTCAAGATGACCGATCAGGGAACCTGTCGCTTTTGCGGCACGTCGCTGCGGTACACCGTCGTGGATCTGGGAATGTCACCCCTGTGCGAGAGCTATCTAAGCGCCGCTCAGCTCAACCAGATGGAGGCATTCTACCCGCTTCACATCTTCGTCTGCGAGAAGTGCTACCTGGTGCAACTGCAGGAGTATGTTTCTCCGGAGGCGATTTTCGGCGAGTACGCCTACTTCTCTTCCTATTCGGACAGCTGGTTGCGGCATTGCAGTAACTATGTGGACCAGATGGTGGAGCGATTCGGGTTCGACCGCAACAGCTACGTTGCTGAGCTCGCCAGCAACGACGGTTACCTGCTGCAGTATTTCGTTGCCAAGGGTATCCCAGTTCTCGGAATCGAGCCCGCCGCCAACGTCGCCGAAGTTGCGGTCAAGAAGGGTGTGGCTACGCTGGTCAAGTTCTTTGGTGTGAAGACCGCCCAGGAACTGGTTTCGGGAGGCCAACAAGCGGACCTGATTGTCGCCAACAATGCCCTAGCGCAAGTGCCGGATGTGAACGACTTCGTCGAAGGTATGAAGATCTTCCTCAAGCCGACAGGAGTGGTTACGGTGGAATTTCCCCATCTGATGCGCCTGATGGAGGAGAATCAGTTCGACACGATCTATCACGAACACTTCTCGTACTTCTCGCTCCTGACGGCAGAGAAAATCTTTGCCGCTCATGGGCTTACGCTCTTTGATGTTGAGGAACTGGCCACGCACGGCGGTTCTTTGCGCATCTATGCGCGCCACGCAGAAGACAATTCCAAGCCGGTAGGACCTCGCCTGGCGGAATTGCGTAGCCGCGAAATTGCCGCGGGGTTTACGCAGATGGCGCGCTATTCGACCTTTGACGAGCAAGTCAAGGAAACGAAGCGCAAGTTGCTGGAGTTCCTGATCAACGCCAAGCGCGAGGGCAAGTCCATCGCCGGATACGGCGCCCCTGGGAAAGGCAATACTTTGTTGAACTATTGCGGCATCCGCTGCGACTTCCTGGATTACACCGTCGATCGCAGCCCCTATAAACAGGGCAAGTTCCTTCCCGGAACCCATATCCCGATTTTCCATCCGGACAAGATTCGCGAGACCAAGCCGGACTACGTCCTGATCCTCCCATGGAACCTGAAAGAGGAGATTCGCCAACAGTTATCGTACGTGCGTGAGTGGGGAGGGTCGCTGGTTGTTCCAATCCCCGCCGTAGAGGTTCTTGCTTGATCTTTACGGAGACCCGGCTCAAGGGCGCCTACATCATTGAACCCGAGAAACGGGCCGATGACCGCGGTTTTTTCGCCCGCTCCTGGTGCGAAAAAGAATTTGCGGATCACAATTTGAATCCGCGTACGGTGCAGTGCAACATCTCGTTCAACGCGAGAAAAGGTACCCTGCGGGGCATGCACTATCAGGTCGCGCCATCCGCCGAAGCAAAACTCGTGCGCTGTACCCAGGGCGCGATTTACGACGTGATCATTGATCTGCGTCCGAATTCGCCAACTTTCAAACAAGCTGTCGCCGAGACTCTTACCGCCCGGAACCATGAGATGCTGTATGTGCCCGAAGGCTTTGCTCACGGTTTCCTGACCCTGGAGGATAACAGCGAGATCTTCTACCAGATGTCTGAGTTCTATTCACCGCAGCATGCTCGCGGCGTACGCTGGAACGATCCCGCATTCGGAATTGAGTGGCCGATCCGGGAACCTCTCATGTCCGATCGGGACCGGAACTATCCGGACTTTAGCCCAGATGACTCCGCCAAAAATTGATTTCGTCGACGTCAGAAACAACTCCGGGCCGAGCGCTCCGGGTACCGTTCAGCCCAGCGTCAGTATCGGCCTGCCGGTTTTCAATGCCGAGCAATACCTTGAGCAGAGTCTGGGATCGATCCTGGCGCAAACCCACAGGAACTTCGAATTCATCATTTCGGATAATGCGTCGGACGATGCGACCGAAGCCATCTGCCGCCGTTACGCCGCGCTGGACGCACGGATACGCTATCATCGCAACCCGCGAAATCAGGGCGCGACCTTCAATTTCAGGCGGGTGGTGGAGCTTTCTTCCGGCGAATATTTCCTCTGGGCGGCACACGATGACATGTTCGCTCCGGAGTATGTAGAGCGGTGCGTTGCGGTTCTCCAGCAGCATCGGGATGTGGTTCTGTGTTACTCAAAATCGATTGAGATCGACGAGCATGGGCAACCTCTGGAGCGCAAGGAACAGAGTCTGGCTGCCGACTCGCCGTACCCTCACCAGCGTTTCCGGGAATTGATCCGCATGGACCATAACTGCGAAACCATGTTTGGTGTCATGAGGTCGGCTGTCCTCAGGCGGACTTCGGTTCATGGGGACTTTCCCGACTCCGACCGCTGCATGCTCGCCGAAGTCGCGCTTTACGGAAAGTTCGTTGAGCTTCCGGATCATCTTTTCTTTCACCGCAAACACGCTCAGCAGATGACCCAACAGTTTCCCACCCGGCAGGAAAGAATGGCGCGGCTCAACCCTGACCGCAGTCTCCGAATAGTCTTTCCGCATTTTCGCCAGTTCAGGGAATACATCCTGGCTATTCATCGAAGCCCCTTGAGTTGGACGGAACGGATGCGGTGCTACCTCCAGATGCTTCGCTGGCTTCGTAACAATGGGCCGCGCTTGGTGCGGGACCTTCGCTACTTTGTCGCGCAGATGCTGCAGCCATTCCGGCTAAAGTACCGCCAGTGGCGGCGCTCCAGTTCAACCCATGTCGAGAATCGCACAGGCTGAAATAGCAGGGACTATCAACACTCAACAACAGTCAGTGAACCGGGCCAAGCGGATGCAGCCTTCTGCAAGGCCCAAATCCGGCTCGCTCCGTCCGTTCCTGGCGGGCATGTTCCTGGTTTCTCTTGCCATAGGCATACTGTCTGCCTGGCATGGCGGCGTTTTGTCGGTGGGTGATGACGGGGTTTCCTACCTGGACCTGTCTGATGCTTGGCGGAATCATGATTGGCTCACGGCTGCCAATGGTTGCTGGAGTCCTGCATATCCGGTTCTGCTTGCCGCAACGCTAGGTGTTTCTCGCCCATCCGCTTTTTGGGAGCCGGTTGTCATTCGCGGATTAAATTTATTGTTGTATGTCGGCGCGATGTTCTCGTTTGCCTTCTTCTGGAGAGAACTGACTCGGTCGGTGGAGCGCCACACAGCCACGATGGGCACAGAAAATAAGCTGCCGCGACGTTCGTGGTTTCTATTGGGCTTCGCGTTGTTCTTGTTTTTTGCCGTGGAATTCATCGGCGTGAATCTGGTATCCCCGGACCTCGCTCTATTTTCGTGCGTGTTGCTGGTGGGCGGAATTATGGTGCGGATCAAAGACGGGAGCCTGGGCTGGGGCCCGTTCGCATGGCTAGGCGCCGTGTGCGCGATTGGCTACCTGATGAAAGCGATCATGTTCCCGCTGACATTTATTTTCCTCGGTGTGGCGTTCCTAACCGCGGACGACAAAAGGCGCATTTTGCCGCGGCTTGCATTAGCACTGGCGGTATTCATTCTGATCAGCGCTCCCTGGATTCTGATGCTTTCACAGGCCAAGGGTCGGCTCACTTATAGCGATGTGGGAAGGTTGAATTACCTTTGGTTCGCCAGTGAAGGATTCAACGACTACGGCTATCCGTTTCCCTGGAAACCAGCCCCTGGCGAAGGCACTCCGGTGCACCCCATGCGGGACCTCTTGGCTTCTCCTCACGTTTTCGAATTTCGGGCGCCTTTTCGGGGCAGCTATCCGCTATGGGACGACCCTTCGTACTGGTATGAAGGCGCGAAAGTACCGATCCACCTAAGGCAACAACTGCGCACGATTGTCAATGCTCTGACCGGCTATCCCCACGTTGTGGAACTGCAGAGCGCGTTGTTGGTGGGAGCAATATTCCTTATGCTGGCCGCCGGACCTCGTGCAAAGCGCGTGCTGAAAGCTTGGTATCTGATTTTGCCGGCTGTTACCGCACTCACTCTGTACGCGATCTCTCACGGCCTGGTGCAAAACCGATACACCGCTCCCTTCCTGCCCCTACTGTGGGCCGGACTGTTTGCCGAGCTTTACGTGCTGCACCTTAAAGAGAATTCTCGCCTGCTACGGCCATTGTCGCTGGCCATGGCCATCATCCTATCTATACCGTTGGCTGTCGATTTGTCTTATAACCTCCGACAAACCGCTCGAAACGTACACGCGCGCACTTTCTTCGACCATTACGACGCGGACGTGGCCGACTACCTGCAAAAAGCCGGGCTGCATCCCGGAGATAGTCTCGGATATCTGCAGGCGCCCGAGGATGGAACAAACAAGTACTGGGCTCGGCTGGCCAAAATGACTATTGTGGCCGACATGTCGTTTCAGGATGTTCCCGCGTTCTGGGGGGCTGATCGGACCAGTCAAGCCAAAGTACTCGCCGCCTTCCACGATGCGGGAGTGCAGGCGGTTGTAGCCTACAGAGCGCCATCCAGCGCGAGCAGCACCGGCTGGCAAAGAGTGGGCAGATCCGATTACTACGTGTTGACCGGTGGCGACCTGGTCCCGGCTCACTGACCGAACTGGAATTGTTCAAGTCTCACATGATACCGACACAGGTGCTCAATATTTCGGAACTTCAGAACCGAATCGATCCAGTCGAAGTGGGGCGGGATATGTACGCCCTCGTGGAAGAGCTCTACCCCATCTGTCGTAGCATTACCGGCGAAGGCTTCCGGCAAACCATGAATCGCCTGCGCCGGGAGATTCCGTTAGCCATTCACGAAGTTCCAACGGGCACGGCGGTGTTCGATTGGACTGTCCCGAAGGAGTGGAATATTCGCGATGCGTGGGTGAAGAATGCGCAGGGCGAGCGCATCATTGATTTTCGTAAACACAATTTGCAAGTGGTGAACTACAGCGTGCCCGTTCACCGAAAGATGGGTCTAGAGGAGTTGAAAAAGCATCTCCACTCACTTCCCGACCAGCCGGAATTGATTCCCTATCGCACCTCCTACTACACGGAAAACTGGGGATTCTGTTTGCCCCACCACGACTTGCTGCGCATGGAGGAGGGCGAGTACGAGGTTTGCATCGATTCGACTTTGCAGGACGGCCATTTGACTTTTGGCGAGTATTACATCCCTGGTCAGGTCACCGACGAGGTCCTGATCTCTTGCCACTCCTGTCATCCCTCGTTGTGCAATGACAATCTCTCGGGCGTGGCGGTAGCTACATTTCTCGCCAAGCATCTGAGCAGTGCTTCGCTTCGATATTCGTACCGTTTTCTTTTCATTCCTGGCACCATCGGGTCGATTACCTGGCTCAGCCTGAATGAGGAACGTGCCCGCTCGATCAAGCACGGGCTGGTGCTCACTTGCGTGGGAGATCGCGGAGGCCTGGCCTATAAGAAAAGCCGTCGAGGGGATACCGAGATTGACCGCGCCGCCTCTCATGTGCTTAAACACTGCGGCCAGCAGCACGAGCTTCAGGAATTCTCGCCCTACGGTTACGATGAGCGCCAATACTGTTCCCCCGGTTTCAATCTCGCGGTGGGCTGCCTTATGCGCACGCCCCACGGGCGTTTTCCTGAGTATCACACGTCTGCCGACAACCTGAGCTTTGTCGACCCTGCGGCTCTCGCCGATACGTTTTCGAGATGTCTTGCAATTTTCAACATACTCGAAAATAACCGCACTTACTTGAACTTGAATGCGAAGTGCGAACCGCAGCTCGGCAGACGCGGCCTTTACGGAGCGATGGGCGGCAGTCATCCCAAACAACTCGAGTTTGCCATGTTGTGGGTGCTCAACTCGTCGGACGGCGGCGCCACGCTGCTCGACGTTGCGCAGAAATCGGGACTCGAGTTTGCCGTGATCGCTGAAGCTGCACAATTGTTATTGCGTCACAATCTGCTCGCCGAATATCAAGCTTGAGATGGGATGAACCAATAGAATTTAAGAATCAGAATCAGAAAAACAAGCCGTCGTTTTTTCCAAGGGAGGTCGGAATGGATTCAATGTTCTTTAACGTGGGAGTTAGCGATGATGTGCGGCGGAAACGCCTTTATGACGGAGAGCTGTTCGTCTATTCACCCACAGCGAGCTCTCTCGCATTTTGCGAGTTTGCCAGGGAAATGGTTCGCGGGGCTTTCGGATCGTTGGATCCAGAAACCGCGCAGTTTTCCGTGCCGGTGGAAGAGTATGCGGCGCTGTTGGGCGAACTGAAGCCCAAGTTCATCCATCACCCGAAGTCCAAGGAATGCATTCGCGGCATCCTGCAGGAACTGAAATGCAATTTGAACAAGACCTACTTCGACGTACCCCGGCTGAGGACCGCCACCAGTGACAACTATCTCACCGCAGGCATCGCCTACGCCTTCCACATGCACCGCGACACCTGGTATTCCGCTCCCTTTTGCCAGATCAATTGGTGGATCCCGGTTTACGACGTCGAACGGGAGAACACCATGGCTTTCCATCCTCGCTACTGGAGCCAGCCGGTGCGCAATGGTTCCCGCGACTACAACTACGACCTGTGGAACCGCGAAAGCCGCAAGGACGCGGTAAAGCACGTCAAGACCGATACCCGCAAACAGCCTAAGGCGGAAGAGCCTATGGATCCCGATCCGCAAATTCGCTTTGTGGCGCCGGCAGGAAGTATTCTTCTTTTCTCCGGAGCCCAGATGCATTCCACCGTACCCAATACCTCGGGACGCACCCGCTTCAGCATCGACTTCCGGACCGTGCATCTGGACGACGTTTTGGGACATCGAGGCGCTCGCAATATCGATTCGGAATGCACCGGAACCACGATGCGGGACTATTTGCGGGGCATAGATCTGGCGCACGTCAGCGAGGATATTTGCCTGCAATATGACACCCAGCCCTCAAACGTTTAGCTAGTTTTGCGTTTTTTCCCCGCTCGTGGCTCGGTTGAAGGAGGTTTCGTCATGAAGGTGGTGCTGTTTTGCGGTGGCTTCGGAACGCGGCTCAAGGATTATTCGGAGACGACTCCCAAGCCCTTGGTCAACATCGGCTACAGGCCGATCTTGTGGCATGTCATGAAATATTATGCCCACCACGGCCACAAGGATTTCGTGCTCTGCCTGGGATACAAGGCCGACGCCATCAAGAACTACTTCCTGAATTACAACGAGTGTCTTACCAATGACTTCATTCTAGCGGACGGCGGCAAGAAGGTAACGCTGCTGAAAAGCGATATTCATGATTGGCGCATCACCTTCGTGGATACGGGAACCACTTCGAACATTGGGCAGCGTCTCAAGGCGGTGGAGGAACACCTGGACGGAGAGGATATCTTTCTTGCCAACTATGTCGATGGATTGACTGACTTGCCTCTGCTCTCCTACATCGATCATTTTCTGCAGCGCGACAAGATTGCCAGCTTTGTTTGCGTGAAGCCGACGCAGAGCTTTCATGTGGTCTCCCTCGACGGCGGCGATCTGGTCAGCGACATTCAGCATGTCACTGCAGCCGGGCTTTGGATTAACGGCGGCTATTTCATTTTTCGTAAGCAGATCTTCCAATACCTGCGCGAGGGGGAAGAGCTGGTGGTCGAGCCGTTCCAGCGCCTGATCGCCTGCAACCAGCTCATGGGCTACAAATACGACGGCTTCTGGGCCTGCATGGACACCTTCAAGGAAAAACAGCAGTTAGAAGATCTGTACACGCGAGGCGAAGCTCCGTGGGAAGTATGGAAGCCGGCCCCGGATTACAAGCCAGAGAGCCTGCATGCTTAGGCTGCAACTGGCAAAGCCGGAGGGCTCGGTCCACAGGATTCTTTGTCTAGGTTCGCACTGCGACGATATCGAGATCGGTTGCGGCGGAACCATCTTGCGCCTCCTGCAAGAGCACCCGAACGCAGAAATCCACTGGGTAGTCTTCACTTCGACCCCGGCTCGGGCAGCGGAAGCCCGCCGCAGCGCGATGGCGTTTCTCGAACAAGCCGGAAACAAGGAGATTCTGATCAAGGAATTCGAAGATGGGTTCCTGCCCTACAGCGGGCGCGAGGTAAAAGCATTCTTTGAGGAACTGAAAGCGCAGGTTTCACCGGATCTCATCTTTACCCATTACCGGCACGATCTTCACCAGGATCACCGCCTGATCTGCGAACTGACTTGGAACACCTGGCGCGACCATCTGATTCTGGAGTACGAGGTACCCAAGTACGACGGCGACTTCGGCACCCCCAACTTCTTCGTGGAGCTGGACGAGTCCCTGTGCCAGCGCAAAACGCGCTACATTGTTGAACATTTTGGTTCCCAACAGCAAAAACACTGGTTCGCGGAGCAGACACTTCTGGCGGTGCTCCGGTTGCGGGGTATGGAATGCCGGGCAGCCACCAAGCACGCGGAAGCTTTTTACTCCCGAAAGCTAGTTCTCTGCAGCTAGCGCGGCGCGTCTTTAACGAGAAAGTCAATCAGTTACTACTTGAGGTTTTCCATGAAAGTACTGGTCACGGGTCACAACGGCTACATCGGTTCGGTAATGGTCCCCATGCTTCGAGCGGGAGGACATGAAGTGTGGGGTATGGACAATTACCTTTTCGAAGACTGCACCTTCGGGGAGGATTACGCCTCCATTCCCGCCATTCGCAAGGATATTCGGGATGTTGAAGCCGAGGACCTGGCCGGATTCGACGCGATCATTCATCTTGCCGCACTGTCGAACGATCCTCTGGGGAATCTCAATGCCGATTGCACTTATGACATCAATCACCGAGCTTCGGTTCGCCTGGCGCGGATGTCCAAGCAAGCCGGTGTTCGCCGGTACCTCTACGCTTCCTCGTGCAGTCTCTATGGCGTATCCGATGGAGACGCCATGCTAAAAGAAGACGCGGCGTTCAATCCGATCACGCCCTACGGAGAATCCAAGGTGCGAAGTGAGAGAGACATCGCGCCTCTGGCGGACAGAAACTTCAGCCCGACCTTCCTGCGCAATGCCACTGCTTACGGGGTTTCACCGAGATTGCGCGCAGATGTGGTCGTGAACAACCTGGTCGCCGTAGCCTGCACCACACGCGAAGTGCTGATTCAGAGCGATGGCACTCCCTGGCGCCCCTTGGTTCACATCGAGGACATTTCCCGTGCGTTTCTCGCTGTGCTGCATGCTCCGCGGGACCTGGTCCATAATCAAGCGTTTAATGTAGGCCTGAGTGCAGAGAACTATCAGATTCGCGATCTCGCCGACATGGTCCAGCAAATCGTTCCCGGCAGCCATGTGAAATACGCCGAGGGCGGGGGCCCCGATCCGCGTTGCTATAAAGTCGATTGCAGCAAGATTGCCGCCGTGCTGCCGGACTTCAAACCCGCGTGGACCGTGCGCCGCGGCATGGAGCAGCTCTACGCCGCCTTCCAAAGATACGGGCTTACCCGTGAAGATTTTCTGGGTGGCAAATTCCTGCGCATCAAACACATTTCGAAATTGATGGAGCAAGATCTTCTTACCCCTGAACTGCGTTGGAACAACGGCCATCTTGCCGCACAACCAGGGCAACAGAATGAGAAACCGGTGGTAAACAGCGGCTCCCGTGGCTGAGAAACATCGGAACGCGCGCGACGGACGTCACGTGATATTTATCCATGCGCGGTAAACGAATCACTCAAAACATTCTCTCGAACTGGATGGCGTTGGCGGTCTCCACCGCCATCGGTTTTTTCCTTGCGCCTTATATCGTCCATCGTCTGGGAAACGTGGCCTACGGTGTATGGATTCTGGTGGCTTCGCTCAGCGCTTACATGGGGCTGCTCGACTTCGGGCTGCGGGGCGCGGTGATGCGCTACGTCTCCAAAGGAAATGCCCAGGGCAACCATACGGAGGCGCAAGAGGCAGTCTCCGCCGCCCTGTGGATCCGGGTCTGGATCAGCCTCGCGGTCTTTCTCGCCGGGGCCGTGTTTGCGCAGATTTTCCCGCGATTGTTTGCCGTGCCGGCGGCCATGGAACATGCAGCGCGCTTGGCCATCCTGCTGACCGCAATAACCGTGGCCATGAATCTGTGGTGCGGCGTATTTGCCGGCGTGCTGACGGCGCTGCACCGCTACGATCAGTTAAGTCTGGTCACCATATTCCAGAGTGTCTGCCGAGCGGCCGGGATCGTCTGGTTACTGCAACACGGGCACAGCTTCCTCTCCCTGGTTCTTTGGGAACTATGCATATCCTTCATGGCGAACGCGACGCTGGTTGTTCTGGCGCTACGGAGTTATCCGGAGCTTCGAGTCACATTGCGGCGTCCCACCAAAGAGGTCTTCCGTAAGCTCTGGACTTACAGCTTCTATGCGCTGCTCATCAATCTCGCCATACAAGTCGTGAACTATACCGACAACCTGGTGGTGGGTGCATTTACCTCAGCCGCCGCGGTGACCCTCTATGCTATCGGCGGCAGCTTGATTATGTACGCGCGCCAGATCGTCGGGGCTATGACCACGACGTTCGGCCCGCTGGCCAGTACCTATGAAGCTCGGGGCAGCCAGCAGGATCTGCGCCGGCTGCTCATTCAGGGCACCCGCGCTGCCTTGCTGGTATCGCTTCCGATCGAACTTGCGCTCTTTCTACGGGGCGAGACTTTCATTTCTCTCTGGATGGGACCCCAGTATGCACATCCGTCCGGGACAGTGTTGCGTATTCTATTGCTTTCGCTGATCGTCTCCACAGGCAGCGCGGCCTCCGGCGGGATCGTGTATGGCATGGAAAAACACAAGCGCCTGGCGAAATGGGCCGTACTTGAAGCGGCCGCGAACCTTGGCCTGAGCATTTTCCTGGTCCGCCGCATCGGCATATACGGGGTCGCCTGGGGCACAGTCATACCGAGTCTGATCATCGAAGTAATCTATTGGCCGCCTTACATCTGCCACTTGGTTGGCATGCGAGTAGGTTCTTATCTCTGGCAGACCTGGGGCCGCACGGTCCTGGCGGCGGTTCCTTATGCCGTGGCCTGTTACTTGGTTGAGCGTTATTGGCCAGTCCAGAGTCTGGTTGTCTTCTTCCTGCAGATTGCAATCTTGCTGCCGCTTTTCCCCCTGGCCCTGGCCCTGGTTTATCGAGATGAACTGGGCGTGATCTTAACGAAGCGCTTTCCCAAGTTGGCCCGATTCAAACTTAATGGCCGTGATGAATACCAATCCTCACCCACCTCTGTTCGGTGAAGTGGGTGTTATCGCGTTGGTTCCAGACCGATGGGGGCCGAGCTGGCAGGCCCGTCATCAGATCGCTACACGTTTGGCGCGCTATTTCCAGGTGGTGTGGGTGGACCGGCCGCCCACTCGGCAGGAGGCGGTTCGTTGGTTCCGCCGTCGGTCTCTCGTGTGGCAACCCGCAGGTACCCCTGCAGGCTTTCAGGTTTATTGCCCAGGACCATTGTCGCCGAATCTGGGACGACCCGCCTGGCTGCGCCGCTGGCTCTCGCGAGAGCGGCTGCGACAAGCCCAGCGGCTGTTGCAGGAGCGTGGTTGTTCAAGGATTGTGCTCTATCTCTGGCGGCCCGAGTTTGCCGACAGTCTCAACCTGTTGAATCACGATCTGAGCTGCTACCACATCGACGACGAATACTCGTTTTCCCCGGTGGAGCGGGAACTGGATGCGCCGGAGGTGCAGCTCATCCGCGCGGTTGCCCAGGTTTTTATTCACTCGCCAGCGATGATGAGAAAAAAGGGCGCGCTGAACCCCAACACCCAGTTCGTGCCTAACGGAGTCGATTACCAGAAATACAGCACCCCCACGCCGGAGGCTGCGGATCTTCGTAGTATTCCCAAACCCCGAATCGGGTATACCGGAAACCTCAAGCGCATGCTCGACTGGCGGCTCTTGCTAGAGCTGAGCAGAATGCATCCGGATTGGTCTTTCGTTCTTGTCGGACACATGCTGCCACAGTTGGAAGTTCTGGAAGTTCGTGATGAGCTTTCCCGGCGCCAGAACATATACGTGGTGGGGCCGCGGCCGAGCGAGTTGATCCCCGGCTATGTGCAGCATTTCGATGTCTGCATCATGCCCTACAAAGTGGACGATTACACCAAATACATCTACCCGCTCAAACTGCACGAGTATCTGGCTGGCGGCAATCCGGTTGTGGGTTCCACAATTCCTGCTTTGCAGGCATTCGAGGAAGTGGTTTTGTTGGCAGATGGTTCTGACGAATGGTCCAGCATGATTACCCGGGCACTCTCCGCGCAGGAAAACACCAGTGAACGTCGCACCGCGCGCCAACAGGTAGCGGCCCGTTTCGACTGGGATCTCCTCGTGGAAAAACTGGCGCGTACGTTGGTCCGCCGTTTAGGCTTTGCGTTTCCCGACGCCATGGACGATCACTGTCAACATTTGAGCCAGGGCGAGTTGCCGCTGGCGGGGTTTGCGCCGCATTAGAATTGTGCAATTATCGAGGCCCCCCCCGAGCGGCCTCGTGGATGTAGTCATGAGTAGTGCGCTGAACAGCCATACCACGATTCACACTCCTTCGATGTCCGTATGGACCGACTTCCTGTGAACTAATGGTGTAGGGCAGATGACAACTTTCGAGGGCTCTTTCGGGAATAATAATTTTGGGCGAGTGTTAGTAATTAGGGGGAACAAGCTTTTATGGGACTGCTTCGCATAATTCAATACTCCGTGTTACTGGTTAGCATCTCGGTGCCGGCGCTGGTCGCCCAGGTGTCGGTTCTGACGCAGCACAATGACACCAGCCGTACTGGTCAAAATCTGCAGGAAACCCAGCTCAACATTTCCTCTGTGAGCGTTGCCAACTTTGGGAAGCTCTTCTCACTTCCCGTGTCGGGCAACATTTTTGCCCAACCGCTATACGTTCCTGCGCTCACGATCGGCGGTGCGACGCATAACGTAATCTATGTGGCAACGGCAGAGAACAACGTGTATGCCTTCGATGCGGACAGTGGCAATACGTCACCGCTGTGGACGGTGAATTTGGGCACGCCGGTGCCCAGCCAGGACATCTGCGTGACCGATAAGGGGGCATGTCCTTATACCGACGTGGTTCCCGTGATTGGTATCTTAGCCACCCCTGTGATTGATCCGGTGAGTGGGACGCTCTATGTGGTAGCCAACACGAAGGTGAGCGGGAGCTATCATTACCGGCTGCACGCACTGGATCTGCTGACAGGAGCAGAGAAGTTCTCTGGGCCAGCGGAAATTAGCGCCAGCGGCTTCAACCCCTTTACCGAGCTTTGCCGTCCGGGGTTGCTACTGTCGAACGGAAATGTATACATGGGCTTCGGCTCGGTGGGGGACTTCCCGACCTGGCACGGGTTCGTGATGGGCTACAACGCATCCACGTTACAGCAGGTGGCGGTGTACAACTCCACCCCCCAGAACAACACGGAAGGGGGAGCTGGGATCTGGCACTCGGGCAACGGGCTGGTCGCGGACGCCAGCGGGGACATTTATCCGGTCACCAGCAACGGAAACTTTGATGTCAACACTGGGGGGCGAGACTACGGCAGCGCCTATCTGAAGTTGAGTGGCAGCAACCTCTCTGTGCTGGATTATTTTGTGCCCTACAACCAGGCATTTCTGAATCCGGAGAGCTACAACGTGGATTTGGGCAGTGGGGGGCCGTTGCTGATACCGAACACGAGCTTGCTCGTGGGAACGGGGAAGGATGCGGTTCTGCGGGTGGTGGATACGAACAACATGGGGAAGTATAATCCCAGCAAGAACGACAACGTTCAAAACCTCAATGCTACCAATCCCCCTGTGTTAGGCTCTCCGGTTTACTGGAACAGCCCTAACTTGGGGCCGGTGATTTATCTCTGGGGACCGTCAGACGTGGTGAAGGCATGGGCTTTTAATGCCCAAACTTCACAATTCAACACCACCCCGGCATCGGAGGGGTCTTTCACCGGAGCTCCGTCGGACGCAGCCGCGTTATCCTTGTCGGCAAATGCGAGCACCAGCGGCACTGGGATCGTTTGGGGGTCGCGACCCATTTCTGGGAGTTCGAATCCAGGGCCGACTTCCGGCATCCTCTATGCTTTCGACGCAACCAATCTTGCGAACGAGCTATGGGACAGCCAGCAAGACAGCGCCCGTGACGCTGTGGGCAACTACGCAAAGTTCGTTCCCCCAACTGTCGTCAACGGAAAAGTCTACCTCGCCACATTCTCCAATCAGTTGTTGGTTTATGGTCTCATGGCTTTGCCGAGTTTCTCCCTGACAACTTCCCCGTCCAGCCAAACTATAGCACCAGGTAATTCTGCGTCTTACATTCTCTACCTGACTCCGCAGGCGGGATTTTACGGGACCGCTACTGTCACTTGCACGGGACTACCTGCGGGAGCGTCTTGTTCTCCAACCTCAATCTCTGTGCCTTTAGGCGGCGGAAAGACGAGTGTGCCACTTCCCGTGACCACCACGACATCCACCGCAGGTGGGAGCTTTAACTTCACGATCACCGCAACCTCGGGAAACCTGGTCACCACCTCGACCGCCAGCCTGACACTGTCGGCGTTCGCCCTGACGGCTGGGCCGCTGTCGCCGGCGACCATCACTGCGGGTGGTTCCGCTACGTCTGTGGTGACAGTGACGGCTGGGGGTGGTTTCAATTCGACGGTGAATCTTAATTGCGCCATAACTCCAGTTTCGGCCGTGCCTCCCAAGTGCAGCCTCAGTCCCACCACGGTCAGTGGTGGAAGCGGGATGCCTATGCTGACGGTCACCACGGTGGCGCCGACACGGGCGTCTGTGCTGCCGAACGGATCGGGAAGTATGTACTACGCCACGCTGCTGCTGCCTTTGTGTGGTCTGACGCTGCTGGGAGCAGGGTTCCGGTCGCCGAGCAGGAAGCGGCTGGGCGGGATGCTGGTCTGCCTCATGCTGTCGGGGCTGGTCTGGTTAGCCGCCTGCGGTGGCGGGTCATCTGGTAGTGGCGGAGGGAGTGTCGGTACAAGCCCCGGAAGCTACACCGTCACAGTCACTGGCACGTCGGGAGCGCTCGTACAAACTCAAAATCTTGCTGTGACCGTACAGTAGCCCATGCGGTGCAGGTCCGCTTCCTGATCGCAGGAGACGTCTTTTCAAAATAATATCGACAGCTGATGGCCGCAGCGGTCTTGCTGCGACTCCTCTAAGAAGTCGCATCCTCCCAAGAAGGTGTTGTATGAGTCGTGTTCCGAAAGCTGTAATTCTGCTGGCATTCGCTGTTCTGCTGGTTTCCCGGGGCTTTGGCCAGGTGTCGGTGCTGACACAGCACAACGACACCAGCCGTACCGGGCAAAATCTGCAGGAAACCCTTCTCAATACTTCTACAGTGAATGTCGCTAACTTTGGGAAGCTATTTTCGCTTCCCGTGGATGGCAATATCTTTGCCCAACCGCTATACGTTCCCGGGCTCACGATTGGTGGAGCGACGCATAACGTCGTCTACGTGGCAACGGCACAGAACAGCGTGTTTGCCTTCGATGCGGATAGTGGCAATACGACACCGCTGTGGACGGTGAATCTGGGCACCCCGGTGCCGAGCCAGGACATCTGCTCGACCGATCCCGTGGCATGTCCTTATACCGACGTGATTCCCGTGATTGGAATCATAGCAACACCAGTAATTGATCCGGTGAGCGGGACTTTCTATGTAGTGGCCAACACCAAGGACACAAGCGCGAAGTATCATTTCAAACTGCACGCCCTGGATCTGACGACGGGAGCTGAGAAGTTCGCTGGGCCGACGGAAATTACCGCCAGCGGCTTCAACCCCTTTACCGAGCTTTGCCGTCCGGGGTTGTTACTGGCGAACGGAAACGTATACATGGGCTTCGGCTCGGTGGGAGACTTTCCGACCTGGCACGGATTCGTGATGGGCTACAACGCGTCCACGTTACAGCAGGTGGCGGTGTACAACTCCACGCCGCAGGCCAATGACGTTGGGGGCGCCGGGATCTGGCAATCGGGGAACGGGCTGGTCACAGACGCCGCCGGAGATATCTATGCGATCGCCAGCAATGGGAACTTTGACGTCAACACCGGTGGGCAAGACTACGGCAGCGCCTATCTGAAGTTGAGTGGCGGCACTCTGTCGGTGCTGGATTATTTCGTACCGTACAACCAGCAATTTCTGAATCCGGAAAAGTACAACGTGGACTTGGGCAGCGGGGGGCCGCTGCTGATACCGAACACGAGCTTGCTGGTGGGAGCGGGCAAGGATGCGGTTCTGCGGGTTGTGGATACGAACAACATGGGGAAGTACAACTCCACCCAGAACAACAACCTTCAGGACTTCACCGCGACCAATCCCCCAGTGCTGAGCTCTCCGGTTTACTGGAACAGCCCAAACTTCGGCCCGGTGATTTATCTCTGGGGGGAGGCAGACTTTCCGAAGGCCTGGGCGTTTAATGCCCAAACTTCACAATTTAACACCACCCCGGTAACCGAAGGCGTCATTTCAGGAGCTCCATCGGACGCCGCCGCGCTATCCCTGTCCGCGAATGCGAGCGCGAGCGGTACCGGGATCGTCTGGGCGTCCCGGCCGATTTCTGGATCTTCCAATCCGGGTCCGACTTCCGGCGTACTCTACGCTCTCGACGCAAGCAAACTTGCGACCGAACTCTGGGACAGCCAACAAAACAGCGCCCGCGACGCGGTAGGGAACTACGCCAAGTTCGCTCCCCCAACCGTCGTTAACGGCAAAGTCTACCTGGCCACTTTTTCTGGACAGTTGTTGGTGTATGGTTTAAACCCGCCGGCTTCCAGCCAGGTCAGCTTCGTGCAGGTAAATGCCGCGACGCCGCAATCACCCACGTCGTCCGTCACGGTTTCATTCAAGGCGGCGCAGACCGCAGGTAATCTCAATGTTGTGGTGGTGGGATGGAATGACACGACCACGACTATCCAGTCGGTAACGGACAATCTCGGTAACCAATATTCTCTGGCGGCAGGACCGGTGAAAGGAACGGGACTGACCCAATCGATCTACTATGCCAAGAATATTCTGGGCGGAAGCAATTCGGTGATTGTGACCTTCAGCAAGACGGCCAGCTTTCCTGATGTGCGCGTATTGGAGTACAGCGGCGCCGATTCTGCCAACCCCTTGGATGTGGTCGCAAGCGCCAGTGGAAACAGTGCCTCCGCCAATAGCGGCTCCGCTACTACCACGGTCGCGAACGAATTAATTTTTGGAGCCGATACGGTGGCGACGGGAAATCTGTCGGCGGGAACTAATTTCACTCCCAGGATTATCACTTCTCCGGACTCCGACCTGGCTGAGGATCGCGCGGTCACCACTACCGGGACCTACAGCGCAACGGCCACCCTCAGTTCGAGCGGCCCGTGGGTCATGCAGATGGTGGCGTTGAAGGCGTCCGGTACCGGGGGGCCGGCACCTACGATAACCACGCTTTCTCCTAATTCAGGGTCGACCAATGGCGGCACAGCGGTCACGATCACCGGAACTAACTTTGTTTCGGGCGCTACCGTGACATTTGGAGGAACAGCGGCCACGAATGTAACCGTGGTCAGCGGCACATCGATCACGGCCACGACCCCAGCTCACGCCGCAGGTGCGGTGAATGTCGTGGTCAGCGAGAGCAGCGGAAGCGGCACCTTGACCAACGGATTCACCTATGTCAGCTCGCCACCCACGGTAACCAAGATTTCTCCTAATTCTGGGTCGACCAACGGCGGCACAGCAGTCACGATCACCGGAACCAACTTTATTTCAGGTGCGAGCGTGACGTTTGGCGGCGCGGCGGCCAGCAATGTGATCGTGGTCAGCGGGACATCGATCACGGCGACAACTCCAGCTCACGCTGCAGGTGCGGTGAATGTGGTCGTGACCGACAGCAGCGGGAGCGGAACCTTGACCAACGGATTTACCTACACCACACCCGTAGGTATTGCTTTTGTGCAAGTGGCAAGTGCTACGCCGCAGTCGTCGCAGACCAGCGTCAAGGTGAGTTATCCGCAAGCACAAACGGCCGGTGATCTGAACCTGGTGGCCGTGGGTTGGAATGATACCAGTGCGACGGTGCAATCGGTGACGGACAGTCTGGGAAACAGCTACGTCCTGGCGGCCGGGCCGGTTAAAGGAACCTCACTTACCCAATCCATCTACTACGCAAAGAACATCTTGGGCGGGACCAACACTGTGACCGTGACCTTCAGCAAGGCGGCGATCTTTCCGGACGTTCGAGTTCTCGAATACAAAGGGCTCAGCACAGCGTCGCCGGTAGATGTAACCGCGGGAGCGAGCGGGACGAGCGGGAGTAACGCGACGGTGAGCAGCGGTTCGGCAACCACCACATCCGCGAACGAACTGATTTTTGGGGCGGGGATCACGAATGGGGCCTTCAGCAAAGCAGGTACGTCCTTCAAGTCGGAGGTGATCACCGCGGACGGTGACATTGCCGAGGATGAGGTTGTATCGGTGAAGGGAAGTTACAGCGCGGCCGCAAGCCTGGGAGCTTACGGATCACAGCACTGGATCATGCAAATGGTAACCTTGAAGCAATAGCGGTAGAACGTCATAGATCTTACAAATTCCTTTGCCTGCCTTATCCAAAATCGAACCAGCGCCGGTAATTCCCCGCGCCTACTCGGCCGCGAGTCAGGGCGTCTCTCCAGATCGCGCTTTCCTGCGCCGGCTGTCCTTGGTGGCGGTTGCTCTGGGATGCTTGTTGCGCATCGTGCAATATCTGCTGGACCGATCATTGTGGATGGATGAGGCCTACCTGTCGCTGAATATTCTCCACCGCTCGTACGCGGGACTGTGCCGTGCTTTGGACTATCATCAAGGCGCTCCCATCGGTTTCTTGCTGCTGGAGAAATCCGTAGTGCGCTTCTGGGGCGGCAGCGAATATGCCTTGAGATTGCTTCCGCTGCTTGCGGGCATTGCTTCGGTCCTAATGTTTTACTGGCTGGCGAGCAAAGTTCTGCCTCCGAAGGCAGTACCAATCGCGGCCGGATTATTCGCCATCTCACCGCCTCTGATCTATTACTCCGCAGAGGTTAAGCAGTATTCCAGCGATGCGGCTATCGCACTTCTGCTTTATGGCCTCACCATCGAGGGCAGTAAATCGGAGTGGAAAGCCGGGCGAACTGCGTTGGTCGCGCTGGCGGGGGCGACCGCCATCTGGGTGTCGCATTCCTCCGTATTTGTTCTGGCGGGTCTCGGCGTTACTATTTTCGTCGCCTTGGTGCTGCGCAAGGATTGGGCCCGGCTAGCAAGAGTTTCTTTCATCGGGCTGTGTTGGATGGCAAGTATGGCCGTGTGTTACGTCGTCGCTCTGCGGAAACTGGCCAGCGATGGCGAGTTGCTCAACTACTGGAATGCGAATTTCATGCCGCTTCCGCCACGATCCGTCACCGACCTCAAGTGGTTCGTGGACAGTTTTTTCGGGTTCTTCAGTTCCTCCGCCGGATTGAAGTTCACCGGCCTGGCTGCCCTGGTTTTTGTCCTTGGCAGCATTTCCATGTTCCGGAAATCGGCAGAACGACTGTTCTTGTTGCTGAGTCCGGCCATAGTTACGTTGCTGGCTTCAGGGCTGCACAAATATCCATTTGGAGGCCGCCTGGCTTTGTTCCTGGTGCCACCAGTTCTGCTGCTCATGGCGGAGGGAACCGAGGCCTTTTGCTCCCCGGCAAGCGCTAGCCTCCCCGCCATCGGATGGGTGCTCATTCCGCTGTTATTCCTTGACCCGGGTACCTACATTCTGCATCATTTCGCCAAGCCGCACACCGAGATCGCTCAACCCGGGGTTATGCTTCCGGAAGAAATCAGGCCTGTCATGGCTTACGTACGTAACCATGAGCAGCCAGGCGACCTGGTGTATGTTTTCTATGGAGCCGAACCGGCGTTCGACTATTACGCGGAGCGCAGTAACTTCCCAAGAAATAACGTGGAGATCGGGACGGCAGCAGGCAACAATCCGCAGATCTACGAGTCTGACTTGGACCGGCTGCGTGGACGCCGCGTCTGGGTCGTTCTCTCGCACATTCGCGGCGTAGGCGCGGAAGAGTCAAAACATACGGAGTTTTATTTGGACATGCTGGGCCCGAGGCTCGACTCTCTCTCCGTTGCTGGCACCGAGACATATCTGTACGACCTGAGAAACGCGGCATTGCTCCCGGACGCGCCATCGCAACCGGCTCGGTGAGTGCAGGCGCCTGATGTCGCCTGCAGCCGGGAAAAATTCTGCCAGGAAGGAAAAACATGCAAGACATTCTGCGCTGCCCCGTCACGAAACTTGGTTTGAAGGCGATGACGGATGAACAACTGAATCAGCTAAACCGCCGCATCCTGAGCCACGAACTGCGGCACCTGGATGGAACCAGCGTGCAGCGGCCTCTCACCCAGGCACTCGAGTCTGAAGATGGGCGATTCGCCTACATCATAGAGGATGGCATCGCAATGCTGCTTGCGGCTTTCGCCATCGTCCTGAGTCCGGCCAGCCAAGACCAACCCGGTCAATACCAATTGCGGGAAGAGAAGCAAGTGGTAAAGGACTGGTATGACGAATTTGGCTGGCAGACCGGCGAGGGCGGGCTATGTCTCGACGCCCTGGCCTTTGGCGACCTCAGGCCCGTTTCCCAGGAGTACGGTCATAAGACCCAGCTCCGCCCATTGCAGTATCTCCAGCAGGGCGGCAAGTACATTCTGGACGTCGCTTCCGGCGCGATTCCACAGCCTGAGTATCTCCTTTATTCTGACGCTTTCGAAATACGCATTTGTATCGATCTTTCATTCGTAGCTCTGCAACAGGCTAAGAAGAAGCTGGGAAACAGAGGCATCTACATACTGGGGGACATCACCAACCTGCCGCTGCGCGACGATATCTGTGATGCGGTGATGAGTCTGCACACCATTTATCACGTTCCGGCGGACGAACAGAGCTCCGCCCTTCGCGAACTCTACCGTGTGCTTAAGCCGGGGGGTACTGCTCTGGTCATTTACAACTGGGGCGACAATTCTCCGCTGATGCGAATGTCTCGTATTCCGCTGAACGAGAACTTCCTGTCTGTTTTCCACTTCCTGCAAAGAATGGTTGGCCTGAGGAGGAAAAGCGGCGAACCCTCCCAACCGGCGCTACCGCCCCGTCCCGCGCGCACTCTATATTTCCATGCGCATAACTACAAGTGGTTTGAATCTGAACTCCGGAAATACTGCACTTTCGATTTGGTATGCTGGAGGACCGTCGATCAGACTTTCTTGGTCTACTACATTCGCCCGCATTTCTTCGGCAAGACTTTCCTGCGGCTGATCTACTGGTGGGAATCGGCGTTTCCCAGTCTGGCAGCACGACTCGGGAAGTTTCCCATGTTCATTATCAAGAAGACTCAGCCAATCGCCTCAGCCGGCCCAGCGTCAATGGATGTGGTTTCAAGAACGCCGCCGGTCGAGTCGGTCCAGATTTGACGCAAACAGCCGTCAGCGGGATTGCCGCCATCAAGCCATCAGTGCGCGGAATCATCGAGACAGCGATCTGGCTCGGGATTGGTCAAAGCAGGAGTTGAATAGGGTTTCAGTTCG
>Ga0185299_10002785_pt1 | contig 25598 bp, 25 predicted proteins | sample PaiPotPPA55metaG_FD_128002 | JGI IMG/M metagenome (GOLD analysis project Ga0185299, IMG submission 128002) | Iron sulfur acid spring bacterial and archeal communities from Banff, Canada, to study Microbial Dark Matter (Phase II) - Paint Pots PPA... ...
CTCGATCGGCCCCGTCGCGCCGCAGATCATGGCTTGCCCTGAAGTGCTCGACCACGACCTCTCCTCGTTGAAGATGTTTTTCTGTCTGACACGGGCCGATGGCCTCGAAGCGTTTCTCGGGGTCCCGAGTTCGAATCTGTATGGAACGACGGAAGGTCTGCTGATCGGTTCCGGTCCGGCTGCCGACGCCTTCATCCGGCACCACACGCACGGGCGCTCGGGCTGTGAAAACGACGAACTCGTGCTGCTTTGTCCCGACAGCGAAGTGCCCGCCGCGCCGGGCGAAATGGGTGAACTGTGCTTTCGCGGTCCGTCCAGTCTGAGGGGCTACTACAACGCGCCCGAAGCCAACGCAACGGCTTTTACGTCGAACGGCTTTTTCCGGACCGGGGACATGATGCGTGCCCATGTCATTGACGAAGTGACGTATTTTTCGTTCGAAGGCCGCTTGCGCGACAACATTAATCGAGGTGGCGAAAAGATCGGTGCGGAAGAGGTCGAGGCGTTCCTTAGCCGTCATCCGGCCGTACTGGATGCAAAGCTCGTAGCCATGCCAGATCCGCTGTATGGGGAAAAGGGCTGCGCGTTTCTGATCGTGCGGGAGGGACATGACGCGCCCAGCGTCCCGCAGATGATCGAGTTCCTCTCGTCGCAAGGGCTCGCGAAGTTCAAGTGCCCGGAGCGGATTGAAGTCGTGGATGCATTTCCGGTGACCCGGGTCGGCAAAGTCGACAAACCGGCGATGCGCCGGATTATCGCTGAGGCCATCGCGTCAGAGGCGGCGGCGAACGCAGGAGACCAGGCATGAACATCAATATTGTTGGCGGCGGTCCCGGCGGACTGTTCTTCTCGTATCTGATCAAAAAACGCTTTCCGCAATGGACGGTACGCGTTTTCGAGCAGAACGACGCTGGCGCGACCTACGGCTGGGGCGTGGTGTTTTCCGATGTTGCGTTGTCATTCCTGCAGAAATCCGATCCTGCGTTCTTCCAGCGCTTTACCGCGGACCACGTGCATTCGGATTACATGGAGATCGTTCATCGCGGCGTCCATGTGCCAATACATGGCAATCGTTTCTCGCGCGTCGCCCGCATCGCATTGCTGCAGTTCCTGCATGCCGAATGCCGGTCGGCGGGCGTCGAGTTGCTGTTCAATACTCGCGTGGATGACCTGCGCGCTTTGCGACAGGCCGATCTCGTCGTAGTGGCGGATGGGGTCAACAGCCGAATTCGCACGCAACACGCGCAGGCATTCAAACCGTCATTCTTACAGCGCCGCAACAAGTTTGCATGGTATGGAACCCGCAAGCTGTTTCACGCGGTCTCACTGATCTTTCGTGAAACGGAGTGTGGTGTGTTCATCGCACATAGTTACCAGTACAGCGACCAGATGAGCACGTTTTTGATCGAAACGGATCCCGAGACGTGGGCACGTGCCGGACTGGGTGAGATGAACGATGCGGATAGCCGCATTTTCTGCGAAAAGGTCTTCGCCGACGATCTGGACGGGCACGGCCTGCTCTCTAACAAATCCACATGGTTCGAAGCCCTGACGGTCAAGAACGAGAACTGGCATGACGAAAACATGATGCTGATTGGCGACGCACTACGTTCGGTGCACTTCTCGCTAGGCTCGGGAACGCGCATGGCGATGGAAGATTCCATCGCGCTACATGAAGGTTTGTGTGCTCACGCCACTGATCTCGCCGCGGTATTCGGGCATTTCGAGGCTTCGCGCCGAACTGCTTCTGACCGGTTCCAGTTGGCAGCGGCAAAGAGTCTGGACTGGTATGAAAACGTCGGCGACAAGCTTCATCTTGATCCCATAGCGTTTACCTACGACTATATGCGCCGCACCGGGCGCGTAACGCACGATGACCTGCGCAAACGCGACCCGGAGTTCGTCCGGCAGTACGAGTTGCTTTATGGCGAGGCGGTGAACTGACGCGGCGTCTTCAACCACCGCTAGATCAATTCACTGACGACTATGCGATGCGTCGGCAGACGCTCGATCCACGTCGATAAAAACCCGAACATGGAGATAGCGATGGCATCGCCCACGCAAGAGACCGCCTTTTCATTATTCGACAACCGGCCCGTCGCGCCCATTCAGTGGCGCGTGCTTGGTCTCTGTGCGCTGTGCATGGTTATCGACGGTTTCGATGTTCAGGCGATGGCGTATGCCGCACCGGCGTTGATCAAGGCGTGGGGAGCCAACCGCTCCGTGCTGGGTCCGGTCTTTGGAGCAGGGCTGTTGGGCATGTTTGTCGGATCGCTGGTGCTTGCGGGATTTGCTGACAAGATAGGGCGCCGTCCCATGCTGATCGCAGCGACCGCCTGGGTCGCGCTTTGCATGACGGTCACGCCCTTCGCGAGTTCGATCGGGCAACTGATCGGTATTCGCTTCGCCGCAGGTATTGGAATGGGTGCGATCGTTCCGAACGCGATGGCCCTGGCAGGCGAGTACAGCCCGGCGCGCATCCGTGTGAGTCTGATGATGGCGGTGTCTTCAGGATACATCCTCGGCGGGGTGCTTGGCGGAGGAATCGCGGCTGTTGTGATTGCGCCTTTCGGATGGGGCGGCGTTTTTTACGCGGGCACGTTACTCACGGCACTGCTTTCCCTTTCGATGTTCTCAGCGCTTCCCGAATCGCTGCAGTTTTGCCTGCTTCGTCATCCGGGGACACCACGTACGTTGCTCCTGCTGCATCGGTTGGCGCCTGACGCAGCAATGCCTGTTTCGCCGTCCGCTAACAAGCCTCTTAAAGGCAATGCGCTTGCCATGCTATTAGGCGAAGGCCGTCGCATTGTTACGCCGCTGCTCTGGGTGGCGAACTTTGCCAATATGCTGTGCGCCTACTTCCTCGCCGCGTGGATCCCCGTACTGATGAGCGGCTCAGGTTATTCGTCGAACAAGGCGGTGTTGGCGGGCACCGCACTATGGCTTGGCGGTCTGGTGGGCAACTTCGTGCTGGGTACGCTGATCGATCGGCGCGGCTTTGCCGTCGTGTTGCTGATCAACTTTGCCCTGGGCGGGTTGGCCATTGTGGGAATCAGCTATTTCCATGCGTTGCCGCAAGCCGCAGTGGTGTGTATCGCACTCGCCGGGTTCTGCATCCTCGGCGGTCAATCCGGGCTAAATGCGCTAGCGGTCACGATCTATCCGACCAGGACGCGCGCGACCGGCGCGGGCTGGGCATTGGGGCTTGGCAGGCTCGGCGCGGTTCTTGGACCGATCGCAGGCGGGCAGCTAATGGGCATGGCGTGGAGCGTCGATCAAACCTTGCTGGTGTCCGCTGTTCCGACCGTGGTAGCGGCACTGGCCGTAGGCGGGCTTGGCCGGATACAGGCACGACGCGCTCAGCCACCATCCTCCTCCGAAAGGGAGTTCGCGGTCGAGCACAACCCATCCATTCCGTTGGATAAAAAAGCGTAGGACCCGTCGGCCGCGCACGGCCAGGCAACATAGCCTGAGCGCTACAATCACGCAAACAACACTACGGTACTGCGGCAGTCTGGCCGTTGACCGCTATCAGGAGTGGTTTCGTGGCAAAGGTGAACGCTGAGGGACAAAAAGAACAGATCCTGAACGCCGCGGCCAAACTCTTCATCGAGAAGGGCTTTGGCGGCGCGTCGATGCAGGAGATTGCCGAGGCGCTCGGCGTGACGCGTACGGCGGTCTACTACTACTTCAAGAATAAGGACGAGATCCTCACCGCGCTGGTCGAGGAAGTCACGCTAAGGGCGAAGCGGCTGTCGGGCCAGGCAGTCGCCGAACTGGATGCGGATCCGAAGGAGCGCCTGCGTGTGCTGGTTCATCAACACACAATGTTGATCCTCAGCCATTACAACGAATTTCGCGTGATCCACCGCACGGAGCAGCAGTTGCCCGATCGTGCTTATCGCGCGAACGAGGACGCAAAGCGTGCGGTGCTCAACAACTTTACCGCGGCAATCGAGGCGGGGGTGAACGCCGGTGTGTTCCGAGTCGTCGACGCGAAGGTCACCGCGTTCACGCTGATCGGCATGTGTAGCTGGCCGGCGTTCTGGTACAAAGCCGAGGGTCCAAAGAGCGCGGTGGAGATTGCCGACACCATCGCGGAGCTCGCGTTGCAGTCGGTGGTGCGGCCGGTTAAGCGGCAGTTGAAGAGCAGTAACAGGGTGAGCGAAGCGTTGGCGCTGCTGCGTGAGGACCTTGATCATCTGTCTTTGATGATCGACAAGACGCCAAAGTCAGACTAGAAATTGGTTTGCCTGGAGTTTGACGTCTTCGTCAAATGAGCAAATGGTGATCTTCTTCAGTATACGTAGCAAACGCATGCGGGCGCCGATGCCGGCCGCCCGCATAAGCCGCTCTCAGGCTGCGGGATTGGAGGGTCCCATCTCACTACCCGCAACCGGTTTCCAGTTAGCGAGCGGAGTCAGGAAGTGAAGATCGAAGCGGCGTTCAACGAATGCCCAACGGCCATCGCGTCGATCAAATCGATCGTGGTAAAGGCCGCTGATTTGCACCGGTCCCATGTCCACGTGCGTGCACAGGCAGTCGACGGCAGCGCGGCCGCTGGCCTTATCGCCCTCAATATCGATCAGCGGGTTGGCCATCCAGTGATGCATGTAGGGCATTTTCTGCCAGTTCTGCCGGGCCGATTCCAGAATGGCGTCGATACCTTCGAAATCACCGAACGCTTCGCCAAGCGACAGACGCGCCCCTTCATGCCATATGCTGCGCAGGAGGTCCTCGTCGTGGGTGTCGAAGGCTTGCGCGTATTCGGCGATCAGGCGTTCGAGAGCGAAGCGGCTTTCCAGTGCATCGAGCCGCGGGCCGATATCTTGAAGATTCATAAAACGTTCCTGTAAGTGGATACTCAGAAGCCGGTGGACAACGACAGCGAGCGCCAGCGTTCGACCTCGTCAGCAACCGCGCGCAGTTTGTCGTCGACGACCTTTAGGGCATCGGCACCCGCGACGAATCGCAGCGGCGGATCGATCTCGCCGGCGATCTGAACCAGCGCGCAACCGAGCTTGTCCGGATCGCCAACCTGGTTGTGATTGCGGGCTTCGAACACCGCGTTGGCCTTTGCCCGGAAATCCGCATAGTCATGCAACTCCCGGCTGCCAAGCTTCAGCGAACGGCCGTCAAGGAAGTCGGTGCGAAACGCGCCCGGTTCGACAATAGTCAGCTTGATGCCAAAGCCTGCGATCTCCTGCGCCAGAGACTCGGAAAATCCTTCGATGGCAAACTTGGTGGCCGAATACATCGAGGCGCCGGAGACCCCCTTGAAACCGCCGTTGGACGACATGTTGATCACATGCCCGGCCCGCTGACGGCGCATCACCGGCAGCACCGCGCGGGTGACGTTGAAGGTGCCGAACACGTTGGTCTCAAACTGGCGTTCGATGGCCTCGGGCTCGATCTCTTCGAACGGCCCGAATTGACCAAAGCCGGCGTTATTCACCAGCACGTCGATGCGCCCAAAACGGGCGAGGGCGGCCTCGACGACAACCTCGGCTTGCGCCGCATCGCGGATGTCCAGCCGGGCCGTCACAACCTGCGCTGCATGTGCTGCGTAAGTAAGTTGCAGGCGCTCGGGATCAAGATCGGTGGCAACGACGAGATTCCCCGCGGCCAGCGCCGCCTGAGCGATACCGGCACCAATGCCACCGGCGCTTCCGGTAACAAACCAGACCTGGCTCATAGCGGCATGTCCTCTTCGATCCAGGCAAGGGCCGACGTATGAAGCGGCGCCCAGCCGAGTTCCCGGCGGGCTCGTTTGGCGCGGACGCGGCTATTGGAGCCGAACGTGTAGTGGGCGTGAACCTTGCCCCAGCGCTCCGCAGCTTCCTCCACTGTCCACGATTGAACCGGCGCGAGTTTAAGCCGCCGCGCAATGGACTCGCCGATTTCTCCGAACGACGCTTCGCCGTTCTCGATGAAATAAAACGCGCCCGCAGGCGCTTTCTGCAACGCGAGCAGATAGAGCTCGGCAACATCGTCGATGTGTACATTCGACCAGCGATTAACGCCCCGGCCAACGATATGCACCACGCCGTCCTTGCGCGCCTGGTCGACCAGGAACGGGATCTGCACGCTGCGCGGGTTGAGCCCGGTGCCGCTGCCATAGATGTTGCTCGGACAAATCACCACGGCACACACGCCTTCGTTCGCCGCCGCGAGCACGCGCAGTTCGATCTCACGACGCGGTTGCTTGACGGGCTCCACGATCATGGGTGTGTCCTCGTCGAAGATCGACTCCGACACGTGGTTGCCCAGCGCATCGTCGCCGATCACGCTAGAACCGCTCGTGTGCAGCAAGGGCTTGCCGGAACCGCGCAAGCCTTCTATTAGCGCTTCGATCGCGGACAGATGATCGCTGTCGGCAGCGTGGATCACGCCTTCGGAAGACTGCGCCTCGCGTGTCAGCAGGCCGCTGTCCTCCAGGCTGCCGATCGCTGGCTCGATACCCAGTGCCTTCAGGCGTTCGGCCTTGCTTGCGTCGCGTATCAATCCGCGAACGCTGTAGCCTGCCGCAAGCAAGCGGCGGGCGACCGTGCCGCCGACGAAACCGCTGGCGCCGGTGATAAAAATACTCATGTTGTGCTCCTTTGTATGCGGCCGTTTGACCGCGGGTCGGTCGTGTTCGCCGATAAAACTCAGGCCGGCAGCGAGGTGGTCTGGTGCGCAACAAGCCGCCATGCGTCCTGCTCACGGCGCCAGGCCACCATGAAGATCGAATGCAGGCGCCTTTCAGTGCCGCGCACGATCGCCTCCATTTTTACGACGCCATGTGCGATGAATGCCTGATCGCCGAGCGGCACTACCGCCTCGATACGGCTGTCCGCGCTGCGGTAGATCACCGTGCCGGTCTCGATAGCATCGAGGTACTGTTCCTTGTCGTCTTTCAGGCCGCTCGAATGCACGAAGTGCAGATCGTCGGACATGAGGTCCGATAACGCTTGGGCATCGGCGTCGAGCAGTAACTGCCATCTTTTTGTCTCCAGTTGCTGTGCGAAATCGAAAAGCGCTTGTCCGTTTGTCATCGTAGTTTCCTGTTTGGGCATTGGCCGATGCAGCTGTAGATGTCGTGGGGATGAAGGTAACGTCTTTTCAGGCACGAATTAAGTAGGGTAGAGTTCTCGACAAAGCGGACAATGTGTCCGCACAACCGACGTTGCGAGACCCTGCATGGATAGCGTTGCGCTTAATGTTTTCGTTCAGGCCGCTGAGACGCGCAGCTTTGTCGCTGCCGGCCGTATCCTCGGTATTTCTGCTTCCGGCATTGGTAAAAGCGTGACGAGGCTGGAGAAAAGTCTTGGCGTCAGGTTGTTTCATCGAAGCACTCGCAGCGTCACATTGACGGCCGAGGGGCAGATGTTTTTCGACCGTGCGCGCCGAATACTGGCTGAGTTCGACGCTGCCCGAGCAGAGTTGTCCGAGGCGTCAGCCGTTCCGAAGGGGCGATTGCGCATCGGCTTACCCTTGATCGGCGAACCCTTTCTTCCGGTGCTCGCCGAATTTCAGCGGCGTTATCCGGAGGTTGAACTCGACCTCGACTTCGACAACCGGCAGGTCGATGTGATCGATGAAGGCTATGACGCCGTTGTGCGCAGTGGCGACGTCGAGGACTCGCGTTTGACGTCCCGGTTGCTAGGCCGCTTCCGGATGCTAGTCGTTGGTACACCCGACTACTTTGCACGCCGCGGCAAGCCTGTGCATCCGCGGGATCTGTCCAGACATGCTTGCGTCCAGTTCCGCATGCCGAACTCGGGCAAGCTGCAAGTCTGGCAATTTCGGCGCGATGTTGACGAACCTGAAATACAGCTGGCAACCACTGTGACTTGCAATACGAATGAGGCCCGCTTGTGCTTCGCACTAGAGGGCCTAGGCGTTGCCTACATGTCGGACTTCTCAGTGCGCTACGCTGTGGACACCGGCAAGCTGGTGACGGTCTTGGACGAATACACAACCGATCACAACACCTTTCGGTTGCTGTGGCCATCCGGCAGGCACGTCACTCCAAGACTGCGGGCGTTCATCGACTTCGTCAGCGAGCACGTGCCGCTCGAAAAGACGCTGGCCTCATGACTACCACACCGAATCACCGCGAATCACCACGTCGGCACCACCGTCAATAAAGATGGTCTGGCCCGTCATATGGCCATTCTTTCCGCTCGCTAGCCACACCAGGAACTCAGCGGCCGCCGCAGGCTCATACGGACCGCCAAGCGGCATCGGCGTGCCCGCACTGACGGCGCGTTTTTTCTCAGGGTCCTCAAACAGACGGGCCAGCAATTCGGTTTTGACGAGTCCTGGTGCAAGCGCATTGATCGGAATTCCAGATTCGGCCCAGTCCGCATTGACCGCATTACGGCGGATCCATCGTGAGAGCGCTCTCTTGGTCGTGGCGTACACGTAGTTCGCGTCATGAGCCCTTTCCAATGCTTGTTCCTCCGAGCCGTTCAAGAGCATGTTCAGCAGTTGTTCGTCGTAAGGGTGAACCGAGGTAATCGATGAGACCGCGACAGCGCGAGGAGCCGCTGATCTCAGCAAAAGCGGCCTGAGCCCCCGCAGGGTCGCAATAGCGCCGTAATAGTTGATCGCGACGGTGGCTGGGCCAGCGATATCAACTCCCGCGATGGCAAGAACGGCGTCAATGGTGCCAGCGCTTTTTTCAGTCACCTGTTCGACCAGGGCCATGCGTCCGGCGGGCGTACCCAGGTCTGCGATGACATCGGCATTGCGAATATCCACGCCGATCACATGATGGCCCAGCGATTCAAGTAACTGCTTCGTTGCCAGGCCAATGCCGGAGGCTGAACCCGTAACAACGTATTTTCTGGACGTGCCCGACATATTTCGCTCCTTGTTCAAGACGGACCCGACATCGGGTCACGATAGACCTCAGGCCGTAGCGGGCTACGGTTGAAGTGCCATGACAAAGGTAGCGGTTCTTGCCCGAACGATTGAGAGGGGCAGGGTTCCCGACAGAGCGGACACGATGTCCAGAACAGCACGGGTGTGGACGAACTCACTCGCCCACGCGCGCTCGCCCGCCGCGCCGCGCCGTCCCCGGCGAAACGCCCACAACGCGCTTGAACGCCCTGCTGAATGCGGCCTCGGAGTCGTAGCCAAGACGGCTCGCCAATTCCGCGAGCGATGAATCCGTTTCTCGCAGCCGAGTAAGCGCCGCCTGCATTTTCCAGCGCACTGCGTAGTGCATCGCCGGTTCGCCGACGAGTTGCGTGAAGCGCGCGGAGAACGCCGAGCGTGACATGCCGGCAGTGTCCGCCAGCGAGGCCACTGTCCAGTTGCTGGCGGGATCGCGATGGATCAGTGCGATAGCTCGCCCGATCTGCTTGTCGCGCAGCGCACCGAGCCACCCCGTCTGCGCTTCCGGCGCGCGGGCAATCCATGAGCGAACTGCCTGGATGACGAGAATATCGGCGAGCCGCGTGATGACCGTTTCTCCTCCCGCGTTCAGGTGCTGCGCCTCGGCTGCAATGAAACGCAGCGTGCTCTGGATCCATTCCATTTCGGGCGAGTTCCACGTATCGACGCGAATCAGCTTCGGCAACAGGCGAATCAGTTGATGCGCCGCCGGGTGATCGAAGCGGACGAGGGCGCAGATCATCGTCGTAGCCGCTCCGCCTTCTCCGTGGCGGAGAATCTCGTAGCGGTTGCTGATCACGTCGCGGGGCAGGTCGAAGAGTTTGCCCGGCGGCACGCCCGCGTCGCTCATCACGCGATGTCCCGCGCCATGCGGAACGAGCGCAAGATCGCCCGGGCGCAGCAGACAAGGCTCGACGCCTTCCACCTCAAGCAGGCACTGGCCGGCCGTGACCACATGAAACATCAGGCAATGGTCGAACGCCGGCAGCTCCAGCGCCCAAGGCGCCGTGAACTCCGAACGGCAATAAAAGGTGCCGCTCATGCGCAGAAAGTGCAGCGCTTCGCCGAGCGGATCTTCGGATGCGGGCAATTCGATCATCTACTCAGTGTATGATCAGGAAGGGTATTCGTCCATCCCCATGGACGAATGAGCATTAATTCAGGACGTCATGTCATTGTTCGTCGCAACTTGCCGGACTACTCTGGATTCACGGTCGCCGCACGATGCGGCGCTTATCTGGAGGGGTAGCCCATGAACACAGAAACCATCCTGGTGCTCGGGAGCACCGGCAAGACCGGTCGTCGTGTCGCGGAGCGTCTTGCGGCTCGCCATTTGCGCGTGCGGCACGGATCCCGCTCAGGCACGCCGCCATTCGACTGGGAAAACCGCGGCACGTGGGCGCCCGCGCTCCTGGGCGTCAAGGCTGTCTACGTTTCCTACTACCCCGACCTGGCTGCCGCGGGCGCGACGGATGCGATCCAATCATTCACCGATCTGGCGGTGAAAAGCAGCGTGCGGCGCCTTGTGCTGCTCTCCGGCCGGGGCGAGGCCGAGGCACAACACTGTGAAGACATCGTACGCAGGTCCGGCGCCGAGTGGACGCTGCTACGCGCGAGTTGGTTCGCGCAGAACTTCAGCGAAGCACACTTTCTCGAACCAATACTCGCCGGTGAGCTCGCGCTGCCAGTCGCGAACATTGGCGAGCCGTTCGTAGATGCCGACGATATCGCCGACGTGGCGGTCGCCGCGCTCACGCAGGACGGTCACGCCGGGCAGTTATATGAACTGACCGGCCCGCGCTTGTGGACTTTCGCCGACGCGGTCGCGGCCATCGCGCAAGCGACCGGACGGACGATCCGCTTCACGCAAATCTCCATGACGGAGTACGCCGCTGCGCTTGAAGAAGCCCAACTCCCGACGGAAACCATCGACCTTATCCGTTATCTTTTCACGGAAGTGCTCGACGGCCGCAATGCTTCGGTGAAAGACGGCATCGCTCGCGCGCTTGGTCGGCCACCCCGTGATTTCGGCGACTACGTGCGGAAAACGGCCGCGACGGGAGTTTGGGCCACTGGCCCGCGATCATGAAATAGCCGGGCTGATCGAATTCGCAGTGCACTCGCCGGCAGCGATAGGAGGAGGCCGGCGAGCAGCGATCAAAAGCATCCAGCGGAATTGGCTATTCTTCAAGCGGCTGTCCGGGCCTTGTTGTCGGAACGTATTTATTTTGCGCGCGGTCCTGTGAAATCTGCGTGTGATAAAAAGCATACTGCTCCAGCCTTCCTATCCGCCAAATCATGCTTTCAATTTCCAGCGCAGCACTGTTCGTGCTCGGCACTGTCATCGTGCTGATCATGCCGGGTCCGACCAATACGTTGCTCGCCGCGGCGGGGCTCAGGAACGGTGTCATGCGCTCGGCGCGGCTAACTGGCGCTGAGCTAGCCGGCTATGTCGTCTCGATTACGGTCTGGGGACATTTCCTCTCACAGGCTGCACATTCGCTGACATGGCTGCCGACGCTCGTGCGTATCGCGAGCAGCATCTTTATTGCGTACCTCGCGATAAAGATGTGGCGTACAGCGGTCTTGCCCCCAACGTCTGGGCAACAGGCAATCGGCCTGCGAACGCTGTTTGTCGCGACCCTGTTCAATCCCAAAGCAATCCTGTTTGCCGGCACGATTTTTCCGGCAGTTGCGTTCGCGAGCTTGCCCGCCTATTTCGAAGCGATGGCTATCTTCGCCACCCTGCTGATTCCGATTGGCCTCGTGTGGGTCGCGTTCGGTGCGGCGCTCGGCAGCGGCCGGCGGATGTGGATCAGTCCCGCTCATGCGCTCCGCGGTGCGTCGATCGTACTGGGGACGTTCTCTTTGTCGCTGGCTTGGGTGGCGTTTCACTAGCGTGGATGGTCTTAGCGGCGTCGCTGCTCGAGCGCCTGAGTCTCTGTCTTTGAAGGGGAAAACTGATCCCAGCCGTTTTTTCCTTGACGTCGCAACGCGTCAACTTGTGGTCGTAAGTGGGCGATTTGCGGAGAAATTGAGCTTGTACTTTATGTCATCGCGTCGACCGGCAGCGGTCAACACTATAAAGCCGGATAACTAACTAAAAACTGGATAAAGAGCGATGCTCGAAGCGGAAATGACGGAGTTTGTGCGACGCACCTATGAAATGTATCCGCCGGACGCCGCCACCTTGACAATCGCCGGGCAACGCCGTCTGTACGACAACTACGCCAAGGCATTTACGCCAACGTTGCCTGACGGTATGAGTATCGAAACAACAGCGCTTAACTCGGCCGCCGGACATCGTATTCCGCTGCGGCGGTATCGAAAGACGAACGGCATGGGTCACGCAGGCACCGTGCTTTACTTCCATGGAGGAGGCTTTGCGCTGGGATCGCTCGATAGCCACGAGGCGATCACCGCGCGTCTCGCGGCCGATACGGGCATGCACGTGATCGCTGTGGACTATCGGCTCGCGCCTGAGCATCCCGCGCCTGCCGCCCATGAGGATTGCGTTGAAGTCACCCTCGCCGCCATCAACAGCATGCTGCCGCTTTCGGGACTTCCGGCGAAGTTACAACTCGTTGGCGATAGTGCCGGAGGCAATCTCGCCGCGAGCGTTGCCGCGATTCTCCGTGACCGGAGTATCACTGGCGTAGCGGGCGTGGTGGCGATCTATCCTGCGCTAGCACGCGAACCGGAACTGCCCGCGCGCGAGACCGAGGCCAACGCTCCGATGCTCTCACTGACCGACATCCATGCGTACCGCGAGCTTTACTGGCAAAACAGGGAACCCGATCCGCAGATGACACCGCTCGCCGCCGCCCACTTTGGAGGCCTGCCGCCAACATTAGCCATCGGCGTCGAACATGATCCGCTGCGTGATGACGCACGCGTTTACATCGAACGAATCAAGGCCGCGGGAGGAGAGGGCCATCTGTGGATAGGCGCAGGACTCGTACATGGATGCCTGCGCGCACTCGGTACTAGTCCAGGCGTGAAGAAGCTGTATCACACGGTCTGCGAATTTCTGACGCGCGTGCAGATTTGATAGCGCAGAGAAGACTGCAGACAGAGTCTTGCAAGCTGAGGATGGCGCCCAGGCTACCCTCAGCGAAGACGACTTACTGCGGTGCTTGCTCCCTCCACCGATACTGCTGCTGCCAGCCGAGCAGCTTTTTCAGTTTCTCGTTACTCAGCAGGGTCTCGAACTGCCCAAGTTGCTTCTTTACAGGCACGCCTGGATAAAACCGTTTCAACAACTCCGCTGTCGGCAGATCGGAGGACACATCGTCGGCCGCGACGTTCATCACTTCGAAGCCGAGCCCATCCTTTTCAATGCCGAGCCGACAAGCGGTGGCCAGATCGCGTCCATCGATATAACTCCATGCAATCCGCTTGCGCAATCCAGGGTCCTTCAGCCATCCCGGGAATTTTTGATAGTCGACCGGATCAAGTACGTTGCCAATGCGGAAGCAATAAATATCCGCGCCCGTACGGGCATGAAACGCCTTGGCCGTGACTTCGTTGATCACCTTGGACATCGCATAACTGTCCATGGGGTCGACTGGGTACTGCTCGTCCAGCGGGAAATATTGAGGATCCCGATGCCGGTGAGCGAACACTATTCCGTACGTTGTCTCGCTGGAGGCGACGATTACCTTCTTGATGCCAAGCTTCGAGGCAGCGTCGAGTACGTTGTAAGTCGCCATCACATTGATCCGGAACACCTCGTTGTCCGTGGTGACCAGAATGCGAGGAATGGCGGCGAAATGAACGATCGCATCGATGGGCTTGGGCTCGAGATCGTCATCGAATTCCTTAGGCGTGGTACTCGATGCCATCGCGTTGAAGACCTGCCCCGCGTCGGTTAGATCGGTAATCAATGTACGAGCCACCGGTTTCGCCATGGGCACACGGTCGAGATTAAGCACTTCATAGCCGTGTGCTACCAAGTCCTCGACGACCCATTTTCCCGCAAGCCCGCTGCCGCCGGTCACTATTACTCGTTTCGTCATACGTTGTGCTCCTGGTTTGATTAATGGGTCTTGACCTTGGAACTGATATTACCGACGGCCAAGCTTGAGTTCTGTGACGAACTTTATAGTCCCGGGAAGACCATGATCAGGGACAACCCCGATACGGTTGTATGACGCGCGTCACAGACTTGAAGAACGCAGCCACCTAGCATCCTCCTAAACCAGAATTAAACGGAGAAGACACCGGTGACCGCAATATCGTCCAAAGAGGATCCGCAACCACATTCGGTGCGTCTTGCCGATATGCTGCGTAGCTGGCTCAAGATCCGCGAATTGAATGTTCTATCGGTATTGCTATTAGTCGGAATCCTGATCAGTATTTTCTCCCCCTATTTCCTGACCACGAACAACCTAATGGGCGTGTTCCGGTCGTTTTCGCTGGTCGCCATCATGTCGATCGGCATGATGCTTGTCATCATCACGGGCGGCATTGATCTGTCGGTGGGCTCCGTGATGGGCTTGTCATCGCTTGTTACCGCATTGGCCTTTCAACATGGGGCCGGTCCCATCCTTGCCGTGATTGCCGGGCTATCGGTTGGCCTGGCCGTCGGATGTTTCAATGGATTTCTGATTACCTGGATTCAGTTGCCGCCGTTCATTGCCACACTAGGCACACTGAGCATTGGGCGGGGCTTGATGTACATGATCACCAAAGGAGTTCCGGTAACACCCGACGTGCCCGACAGCTTCACCTTCCTCGGCCAGGGATACATTGGCTTCGTGCCATTCCCGGTGGTCATCATGATCTTCATGACAATATGTTTTTCCGTGCTGATGCGGCAGACCCGTTTCGGCCGGCATGTCTATGCCACCGGGGGCAACGAGTTAGCAGCCCGGCTTAGCGGCGTGCGTACCTTCCGGGTCAAATTCATTGTCTATGCTCTCTCGGGACTCATCGCTTCCATTGCGGGCATCGTCAGCTTCTCGCGGTTTGTGTCGGCAGAGCCTGCGTCGGGGTTCGGCGCCGAACTCGATGTCATCGCGGCAGCGGCCATTGGCGGCGCAAGTCTCTCGGGCGGCGCAGGCAGCGTCGAGGGAGCGATCATCGGCGCGGCGCTGGCGGGAATTATCACTAACGGCGTTGTGCTGCTGAATATCGACACGTACGCACAACAGGCCATTACCGGCTGCGTGATCCTGATTGCTGTCAGCATCGACATTTGGCGCGTTCGTCGAAAGGGGCGTTGATGCGCGTCCCTTCTTAACCTTGCAGCACCACTAGAAATAAACATGGAGACAAAAATGGATAAAAGTATTCGCCTTGCGCTAGGCATTGGATTCGCTACTGTTGCTTTATCGCTAGGCGTATCGGCGCACGCCAAGGACGCGAAAGATATTTCCGTCGCGGTGATCCCGAAGGTGGCTGTGCCATTCTTCGACGATTGCAACAAAGGCGCGCAAACGTCCGCCGACAAGCTGGGCGTGAAGTATCAATGGGTAGTTCCGCAAAACACGCGGGGCTCGACGCAGGTACAAATCATTGAAGACCTGATTTCCAAGCATGTCGACGGCATTGCTATTTCCGTCAACGAACCGAAGTCGGTCGAGAGCGTGATGAAGCGCGCCGCACAAAGCGGGATAAAGGTGCTCACCTACGACTCGGACTCGCCCAAGAGCGGCCGTTCGATGTATATCGGCACGAACAACGAAGCGGCCGGCGCGACCATGGCCGAGACGATGGGCAAGGCGCTTGGCGGAACCGGTGAAGTGGCGATTGTGACCGGGCAGCTTGGCGCGGTGAATCTTAACGAACGCATTGCGGGGATCAAGAAGGGGTTGGCGAAATATCCGGGTATAAAAATCGTGGAAACCCAGGGCACCGACGACGACCTTGCCAAAGGCGTTTCAGTAGTCGAGACCACGCTGCGCGCGCATCCGCAGTTGAAGGGCATTTTCGGCGTGAGTCAGGTCGGCGGGCCGGCTGTGTCGAAGGTGCTCAATACCAAGGAGTTTGGCGCCATGAAGGGCAAGCTTGAAGTCCTTGCCTTCGACGATCTTCCCGACACCCTCAAGGCGCTTAAAGACGGCTCGATCCAAGGGATCATGGTCCAGCGTCCGGTAACCATGGGATCGCTTGCAGTCGATCATCTGGTCGCGCAGATCCAGGGTACGGATACGTCGCCGCCCAAGGACATCGACACCGGCGTGACGGTCGTGACCAAAGACAATGTCGGAACCTATACCAAGTAACCCGGACAGGAAGCCAAGGGAAAGTGATGGAATCGCCATTTCTGGAGATGCGAAACATCTCCAAGACGTTCCCCGGCGTCAAGGCGCTCGACGGTGTCAACCTTCAGATCAGGCAAGGGGAGGTGCTTGCGCTCGCCGGGGAGAACGGGGCGGGCAAGAGCACGCTGATGAAGATATTGACGGGTGTCTATACCCCCGATCCAGGGGGCAGCATCCTCATCGAGGGTAATGAGATCGCGCTGCGCGATAGCAACCACGCACGCGCGCTTGGGATCGGCATTATTTATCAGGAGTTGTCGGTCGTCGAAAACCTGAGCGTCGCGGAAAATCTTTTTCTCGCCAGGGAGCCGCTCAATCGCGTTGGTTTGCTCGACCGCGCACGCATGAACAGTGAGGCGAAAAAGATGCTTGAGATGATCGAGCTCGATCTCGATCCTTCCGCGCGCGTGAGTGAATTGAGCGTTGGGCAGCAACAGATGATCGAGATCGCCAAGGCGCTTGCGTATCAGTCGAAAGTCATCATCATGGACGAGCCGACAGCTTCGCTTAGCCATCATGAGACGCGCACGTTGCTGGGGTTGATCAAACGGTTACGCGATCGAAAGATTGCGGTGGTCTACATCTCGCACAGGCTCGAAGAGATTTTTGAACTCGCCGATCATGTGACGGTGCTTCGCGATGGCCGTACCGTGGACACATCGCCAATCGCGGAAGTCACTCGCGATTCGCTGGTTCGCATGATGGTCGATCGTGAGTTGAGCGAGCTATATCCAGGGTCCGCCTCACACGCAAGTGCGGAACCGGTACTGGAAGTTCGCGACTTGTCGTTGCGTGCAGTGAAGGGCGCCGAAGCCAGGATCCGGAATATCAGTTTCACGTTACATCGTGGCGAAATTCTTGGCGTTGCGGGACTGGTCGGTTCAGGGCGTACGGAAATCATGGAGATGATCTTCGGCATGCGCCCCTGCACGGGAAGTATCGCCATTGAGGGAAAGCCAGTGACGATCCGCAACCCTCATGACGCGATAGAACAGGGTATCGGTTTTGTAACTGAGGACCGGAAAGCGCAGGGACTCGTGCTGGGAATGAGCGTGCGTGAAAATTTCAGCCTCACCCATCTGAAGCGTTATTCACCCTTCCAGTTTCTGCAACGCGCGAAAGAAGACGCCAGTTGCAAACAATTTGTGCGCAGCCTCGGCATCAAGACGCCCAGCACCGAACAGAAGGTCGTCAACCTTAGTGGCGGCAACCAGCAGAAGATCGTGATCGCCAAGTGGGTGGCGCGCAATCCCAAGGTTTTAATCGTGGACGAGCCCACGCGCGGCATCGACGTCGGCGCGAAGGCGGAGGTGCACGCGCTGCTGGCGCGCCTGGCCTCTGAAGGCATTGGGATCATTGTGATTTCGTCGGACCTGCTGGAAGTGCTGGCGGTCAGCGACAGGATTTTGATTGTGCGTGAAGGGCGGTTGAATGGCGAGATGACGCGTGAGCAGGCGACCCAGGAACGCGTGATGGCGGCAGCAACCGCTTGACCCCTGTTTTTAACCGATTGAATGGAAAATCATGACAACCATAGCTGTTATTCATACCGGCCCGGTAACGGTTCTACCTATCAAGAATCAACTAAGCGAGTTGATCGCCGACGCCCGGGTCATCAACATCATGGACGATAGCTTGTTGAACGATGTCCGCGCAGCGGGACACCTGACACCCGAGGTCGCCAGTCGCATCTATAGCTATATGTCGAATGCGCAGGCAATGGGCGCGGACATCATCCTCAATGCGTGCTCGTCGGTTGGCGAAGCGACGGACGCGCTAAGAGATCTGATCCGCACGCCAATCGTCAAGATCGATGAATCCATGGCGGAACAGGCGAGTGCGATCGGCTCGCGCATTGGCGTGGTCGCGACCGTATCGACAACACTGGATCCGACCGTGCGCCTGATTCGCCGCAAAGCCGAAGAGCACGGTCGGACCGTCGATGTAACCGAGCGGATCGCTGAAGGCGCTTTCGAGGCGCTACTCAGCGGCGACGGCGCGCTCCACGACGAGATTCTTAAAAGGACGATCATCGAGCTCGCCGATCAGGTCGACGTCGTGGTGCTCGCACAAGTCTCCATGGCGCGTCTTGTCCCCGCGCTGGGCCAGTTGCGCGTGCCGGTGCTGTCTAGTCCGCGTAGCGGCGTCGAGGCGGTCAAACGCGCGCTAGCGGCGCTTTGACGACCTGGCCGTTGACGGGACGCGCGGTGAACGACGTCGACAAGACCGCCTGTCCCGACGCTATCTTTTGTCGCAGGAATTTCGCGACGAAGAGGGGCGTCAGCACGATCTTGCGTTCATGGATAGCGGTCAGCCCCTCGGCCTTGAGGTCGTTGAAGTGCCGGTTGACCGACTCACGCGAGGTGCCGATAAACTCGGCGAGCTTGTCTTGCGGGATCGACAGGTCGATGAGCACGGCATCTCCCGTACCCAGGTAGTTGAATTCGATCCCTATCTGGTTGGCGAACATCGCGAGAATGTTGGTGAGACGCTTGCGGACGTCATGCAGTGACAGGTTTTCGATCAGCTGCTGCGCCTCCTGCCATCGCTGGTAGTGGCTTTTCAGAACGAACTGGTTGATGACGTCGTAGCGCGCGAGCAGTTGTTTGAAATCCGCCTTGCGGATGTAGCAAATCATGCTTGGTGCAAGCGTCTGCGCATGATGCGAATAATTGGCTTCGTTAAGGACGTCGCCATCGCCGAACAGCATTCCGGCCTTGATGAACGAAAGCGTGATCTCCTGTCCGTCCTCGGTCAGCCTGAAGAGCCGGACGCTGCCGGTCTTGAGCAAATACACATGCTCGCTCAAGTCTTCCGGCCTGTAGATGGTCGCGTTTTTTCGCACGGTCCGGTGATCGCTGAAGGCCGGCATGACCTCATCGAGACAGTGACGTTCGATTAGCGAAAGCAGCTCACTTTTTCCGACAAACCACATTACGTGTCTCCTTGAAATGTGTCCTGGGTAATGACGAACGCATGTGGAGTGTTTTTATAAAGGCGTTCGTCACCTGTTTGAATCACGAAGTCTACATATGGCCCTCTAGCAATGCCCATAAAGAGTAACACTGCAGCGGATACTGTGCAGTGTCGACGTGGATCGCCAGTTCGCGTCTCGCGACGCACCTGTGCTAGTGCGCGGCAGGCGCCACCTGATATCTCCTTCGACCGATCATCAACGTAAGCAGTGCCGACACTGCCAGGCTTCCCGCAACAACGTAAAGCCCGGCGGCATACCCGCCGGTAACCGATTTCAACCAGCCAATGGCGAAGGGCCCGACGAAGCCGCCCAGGTTGCCAATTGAATTGATCATCGCGATGCCGGCAGCAGCACCCGCGCCGGAGAGGAACGTGCTGGGCATTGCCCAAAGCGGCGCCTTGGCGGCGCTGATGCCGACGTTGACGAGCACGAGCGCCAGGATGACACCCAATGCAGTTTCGGTCGAGCCAGCCCACGCGAGACCGATGCCGGCTACCACGCAAGGGATGACAACGTGCCAGGTGCGCTCGCCGCTGCGGTCGGAGTGCCGAGCCCAAAGCACCATCGCCAGGACCGCCACGATGCTTGGAATCGCGTTCAGCGCGCCGGTGCCGAGGGCGCTGAAACCGAACTGGCGGATGATCAAGGGCGCCCACAGGCCAAGCGTATAGAGTCCCGCCGAGGTGCCGAAGTAAATCAGCGACATTACCCACACACGCGAGTCGCGAAGGGCGCTCAATGCACCCGATGCGTGGCCTGCCTGCGATTCGCGACCCAGGCTTTCTTCGCGCAACGTCGCGATGAGCCACGCTTTTTCATCGGCGGCAAGCCACTTTGCTTTGTCCGGAGAATCGGTCAGGACTCGCAAGACGATCAGGCCGAGGACCACTGCCGGGATTGCCTCGATAATGAAGAGCCATTGCCAGTCCCTGAGGCCCGCCAAGGCCGGCATCTGCATGATGGCTCCCGAGATTGGCGAGCCGATGGCAGTAGAAAGCGGAGCAGCAGCCATGAATGCCGCGGCGGCAACGGCCCGTTGCCGCGTCGGAAACCATTGGCTCAGGTAAAGGATGATGCCAGGGAAGAAACCGGCTTCGGCCACGCCTAGCAAGAAGCGTAACAAGTAGAACGAGTTCGGCCCAACGACGAACGCCGACGCGGCCGAAACAAGCCCCCATGTCACCATGACGCGGGCAATCCAGATGCGCGCGCCCACCTTGTTAAGAATCAGGTTCGACGGCACTTCGCACAGGAAATAGCCCAGAAAGAAGATGCCGCCACCGAGGCCGAACATGGTCGGTGTCAGTCCCAGGTCCTTGTTCATGGTAATGGCCGCAAAACCGACGTTCACCCGGTCAAGGAAGCTGACAAAATAAAGCAGCATCACGAACGGCAGGATGCGCCACGTCAGCTTGCGAACCACACGGGCTTGTAAATCGCTAGTCATGCAAGTCTCCGCTAGTCGCCCGTGACAGGGTTGTCCGGGCGCTCTATCTGTTTTATTTTTATTGCCCTAGACGCCTGGGCAATCTCTCAGGCAGCCACTCAGGCAGTCGCTCAGGCCACCTCGGACGTCACCGCCGAATTCGATCCGAGCAGGGCGCATACGGCTTCGGTAACCTGCGCGGTGGTTGCCTTGCCGCCAAGGTCGCCGGTGTGCAGCGTCGGGTCTCCCGTAACGTGTTCGATCGCAGTCATCAACGCGCGCGCTGCGCCCCTTTCGCCGAGGTGCTCCAGCATCATCACGACCGACCAGAATGTGCCGATCGGATTGGCGAGACCTTTCCCCATGATGTCGAAGGCGGAGCCGTGGATAGGCTCGAACATCGAGGGATAGCGGCGCTCGGGGTCGAGGTTGGCGGTCGGCGCAATGCCAAGGCTGCCGGCCAGTGCCGCTGCCAGGTCGCTCAGGATGTCCGCGTGAAGATTCGTGGCAACGAGGGTATCGAGGGAGGCCGGGCGGTTCACCATGCGGGCGGTCGCGGCATCGACGAGTTCCTTGTCCCATGTGACGTCCGGAAACTCCTTCGATACTTGCAACGCGATTTCATCCCACATCACCATGGCATGACGCTGCGCATTACTTTTGGTGATCACGGTAAGCAGCTTGCGGGGGCGCGACTGTGCAAGGCGAAATGCAAACCGGAGAATTCGTTCGACGCCTGCCCGGGTCATCATGGATACATCGGTTGCGACCTCGAGCGGATGTCCCTGATGCGCGCGGCCGCCAACGCCGGAATACTCACCCTCCGAGTTCTCGCGGACGATCACCCAGTCGAGGTCCTTCGGAGAACAACGCTTGAGCGGGCCGTCGATGCCAGGGAGGATGCGCGTGGGGCGCACATTCGCGTACTGGTCGAAGCCCTGGCAAATCTTGAGGCGCAATCCCCAAAGCGTCACATGATCGGGAATGTGCGGGTCACCGGCCGAGCCAAAGAGGATGGCGTCCTTGTCGCGAATCGCGTCGAGTCCATCGGCTGGCATCATGACGCCATGCTGACGGTAATAGTCGCCACCCCAGTCGAAGTCTTCGAACTCAAAACCGAAGTCGTTGCTTCGCGCGGCGATTGCTTCAAGCACGCGTTTTCCCGCTGGCACGACTTCCTTGCCGATTCCATCGCCCGGAATGGTTGCGATGCGATAAGTCTTCACGGTGCTCCTCCTCATTAGTAAACGTCTGGCTAATGCTAGAGCCTTAGCCGGTTCCAGAAATGCTGCTAGACTCAAACCGCTGTTAACTTCAAGTTAATAATCGGGTGAGTTAATGCGTTCACTAATACAGCCGGAAGACTTGCGGTTTTTCTCGGTTTTGGCGGCTAGCGGAAGCCTGACTGCTGCCGCGCGCGAACTGGGCTTGAGCACCGCGGCGGTAAGCAAGCATTTGTCGCAGATGGAGGCACGCGCCGGCGTGCCGCTTGTCAGCAGGACGACTCGCCGAATGAGCCTCACGCCGGAGGGCGAGCTTTACCTGACGCACGCGCGGCGAATCCTTAGCGAGATGGACGACCTCTCGCAGTTGCTTGGCGGTTCACAAGCTGTTCCGAAGGGCTTGCTAAGAGTCAATGCAACGCTCGGCTTCGGACGAGGTCATGTTGCGCCGCTGATTTCGAAGTTCGTTCGCGCGTTCCCGGAAGTGGATGTGCAGCTTCAGCTATCAGTGGACCCGCCGCCGTTGAGCGACGATACCTTCGATGTCTGCGTGCGTTTTGGTGAACCGCCGGATGCCCGCGTCATCGCGCGGCGCATTGCGCCTAACAGGCGCCTGCTCTGTGCGGCTCCTTCCTATTTCGCTAACCGGCGGATACCAAGAAGCCCCGCCGAATTGTCTCAGCACAATTGCATCGGCATCCGACAAGGCGACGACGGATACGGTGTGTGGCGGCTCATAAGCGGGCGGGGCGCAACGGAGAAAACAGAGACGGTGCGCGTGCGCGGAAACCTGACCACGAACGACGGCGAAATTGCCGTGAAATGGGCGCTTGATGGCCACGGTATCCTGATGCGAGCGGAATGGGACATAGCAGAGTATCTTTCCGACGGCCGCCTGGTCCAGGTGTTACCGGAGCATCGAACGCCTGGTGCCGATATCTATGCGGTCTATCCGCAGCACTTGCAGATAACTGCACGAGTGAAAGCGTTTGTCGAGATGCTCGTACATACGTTCGGTGCTCAGTAGTGGTTAGCGGGGTTAGCAAAATCCGCGGCGACTCCGTACACGTATCTGTAAGCCGGCCCTAAGCCTTATCTAATGCGCGAAGCAACGCAAAGGTGAGGGACTGCCCGCGTTTACCGTTTACACATTTCAGTTACATATAGCGACCTTTTCTCATCGACAGAAACGCAACTTAACTTTTCGTTTCACCTGTCGTGAATTGGCGCCGCTACGATTTCCACATGACGGGAACTCCGCCTCGCTGCCGGATCTCTCTAATTTTCCGCTAAGTGTGCCTCCCTCAATCTTCTCCATATCGCTTGAGGTGACGAACGATCGTAAAGGAATGGCAAGTATAGAAAGCCGTTAAGACCGAGATGTAAAGAAGGGCCTACCAGAGAACCTCTTATAACCATGGACAGCGCTCATCGCACGCTTTTATACGTTGGCGGGAAGCCAAACCAATCGCTTCTAAGACGTCTTGGCGATTGCGCCTGGCTTGTCGTACCGGCAATGAGCGCTAACACCATGGCGAAGCTGGCGCGTGCGCCAATGGCAGGCTTGCTCGATTTGACTGACGGTATTCACGAAGGCCGAATCGCGAGAGTCGAACAGCTGTCACGTTCTTTGCTAGTGGCATGGGTCGCGCTGGTCTCGCAAGAGACGCGAAAGTGGTCGGCCGTGCGAGACGTAATCGCAACACATTGCTTTGACTTTGTAACGGTACCGACATCGCATGAGCGGATCGTGAATGTAGTTGGCCAGGCTATTGGTATGGAGGTTCTTCGTTCCGAGGCGGAGCCGCCAGAGCTTAAGGATGCGTTAAGCGACAGCATGATAGGTTCATCCGAGGCGATGATGGAACTTCATCGAGCCATTGGAAAGGTCGCCGCGACTGATGCAACGGTTTTCATTTCGGGCGAATCGGGGACAGGCAAGGAACTGACCGCGCAAATGATTCACGCACGGTCGGAGCGCCGCGATAAACCTTTCGTCGCCGTGAACTGCGGCGCCGTTCCGCACGATCTCCTGCATTCGGAACTGTTCGGCTATGAACGCGGCGCCTTCACCGGTGCTACGCAACGCAAGATAGGGCGCGTCGAGCAGGCTCATGGCGGCACCCTGTTCCTGGACGAAATTGGCGACCTTCCTTCTGAAAGTCAGGCCGCGTTGCTGCGCTTTATCCAGGAGCGCAAGATCGAACGCTTGGGCGGTCTTGAGAGTATCGACGTCGACGTACGGGTGATAACGGCGACGCATCAGGATATGCAAAGTGCCGTGGATGAAGGTCGTTTTAGAGCAGACCTTTTCTTTCGGCTTTGCGTGCTTCAGGTTCGAGAGCCGCCTCTTCGTGTGAGAGGCAAGGACATCACCGAGCTTGCAGCACACACGCTTGAACGATTTAAAGACGAGCGCGCGCGTCGGATACACGGCTTCGCGCCGGACGCGATCGCGGCATTGCATAACTACGGCTGGCCTGGGAACGTCCGGGAACTGATCAATCGTGTGCGACGCGCGATAGTTTTGTCTGACGGCAAATACATCACTGCCGAGGACCTTGAACTAACGGACTACGTGTCGCTCGCGCCGGATTCGCTTCGAGAAGCGCGGGCGGCGGCGGACAGGCGGGCGATCGAGCTCGCGCTATTTGTGCATAGGGGCAGGGTTGTCGATGCCGCCCGCGCCCTTGGCATTTCGCGAGTGCATCTGCATCGGCTGATGCAGGAGCTGGGAATACCCCCGCGAGCAACCGTTGAAGAAGTACACGATCTCAGCGATTCGGGGTGAAGCTTTCCGAGGCGGCCAATGAACCTCTAAATGTAAGTGATGGAGAATCATATGCGCTTGCTCGAGTCAATCGACCACACCGCGTGGGCCACATGCCAGCGGTGCGGAAACACCTATTCAGGCGGCCAACGGTGCAGCCGATGCGGCCAGACGCCGACTCTCCTGCAACGTCTGGCAAGTTTTTCCAACTTCTCGAACGGAAAGAAAGGTGGCGCGCGCGCCATCCTGCGTCGCACGCGTTCGCGAGGCGCGTATCCGGGACTGGCGGAAACCGCGCTTCTTTTTGATCAGGAACGCAAGAGACGCGTGACGCGAATTGCGCTTGCTTGCGCGGTTTGCGCCGTTGCATTCGCTACCTATTTTTTCGCGGCCCCTCATCTTGCGGGCATCAGCTTGCATCCGCGAGTTGATGACGCACACGTACTTGTAACAGGGCCGGTGATCAAAAGCGGACCGGTGGCTGTGTCAGGAGCGACCGTCTCGCCGGTACAGTCATCGCAATTGAATAGCGGCCAGAATGCCGACACTAAATCAGTGATGAATGAGAACGCGCGGACGCAGAATCCCGATGTCAGCGAATTTTATCGCTCGTTGCAGAGCCGGAATCTGTTCGTGGCTCATCGGCGGCTCGCCGGGATGTCGGGGAACGGTAGGGACCGTAGCCAGTTGGAACAGATGCACGCCGACCTGGCCAGCCGCGAACATATGCGCGATGAATATATGCAACGCGCCAGGCACTGCCGTGACGTAGACGACTGGCAGTGCGTTTCCGAGAACGCCGCGCAAGCGTCCGCCATCGATGCATCCAGCGTGCAGGCAAAACGGCTTGTCGCCCAGGCAGCGAAGGAAATGGGCAATGGTTCGGGTGGGTAGCATAAGGGCCGCGCTATCGGGCACCCTCAGCCTCCATGAGTTATGGTCGAAAGTGGTGTTCGGGTGAGGCAGGGATTTGAAGGCGGTGGCGGTTTAGCTGAGAATGTTGCTTGTCTAGAGTAACAACCAGCCAAACCGAGATCCACCACCAATG
>Ga0185299_10002788_pt1 | contig 25571 bp, 27 predicted proteins | sample PaiPotPPA55metaG_FD_128002 | JGI IMG/M metagenome (GOLD analysis project Ga0185299, IMG submission 128002) | Iron sulfur acid spring bacterial and archeal communities from Banff, Canada, to study Microbial Dark Matter (Phase II) - Paint Pots PPA... ...
CCAGTATCCACGCCCGCCGCGAACGCGAACTCGAGGCACACCGACGCTGGCTACGCGAACGACAACCCGACGAATTCGCAGCCTGACCCCGGCGGAACACCACCCGCCGGGGCACCAGCACGCACACAGCCATCCACGGCACGGATCTGAGTGTCGTTGTCGCCTAAACACCTCGGAGTCCTGCACTATCAGGCCCAGCGACGCACTATCCCGATCGGCAGCTCATTACCGAGATCCACGCCGCGACCTCGTCACCCCACCCTCCGTCATACCGGCATGCTGATCCGAAATCTCCATATCCTCGCCTGCCCGCAGTGTTCGACCGGAGAATTTCCAGCCCTCAACGTACTCCTGCGCCAACGGGGCAGCGGCCATCGGCCGGAATCTACAGGTGCACACTGGATCTCGGCCACTAGCTCGCAGGATGGCAGACCGGTGTCACCCATTCACCGGAACATGCCCGGCCGATACCGTTGCCGGCGCACCGCAGCCGGGCCGCCGGCCCGGGTCCGATGCAGTCGATCAGTTCCTGTGCCGTCGTGTGATCGAGTTGATGGCCGAGGTTTCGATGGAGGGCGGCGATGCCACGGCGCGATCTCGGCGGCCAGCGGGGATAGCGGCGTCCACCGCGTCCAGCAGCCGCAGCAGCTGCGCGGACCAGTGGGTCCGCGCAGCAGCTGCGCGGACCAGTGTGGACCACCCTGCAGCGCCCGCAGTCCAGACGCTGGAACGACCGGGGCGCCGGTGGCGGAATATTCCGTTGCGGCGCATGCAGCTTTGGAACAGGGCGTGGGGGAGCCGCATCTGCATTATCTGTGGCAGCGGGTTTCCGAGCTGGCGCTGGCGTATGCAGACTTGGTGTTCGAGGTGCAGTCGGGTCGGCGCCGGCTGCCGGACTGCACCGATCCGGGGCAAGTGCCTAGGAGGTGAGCTTCCCGGCCACCTCCGCCAGGGCACGGATGCGCGCATTCTCATGCGCTGCGCGCCACGCCAACCCCAGCGCTACCGGCGGCATATCGTGGATCGGCAGCGACACGATCCCCTCGCCGTCGAGACGGTGAATTGACAGGGTGGGCAGCCCTTCGCTTCTCCGACGACGTCTTGCGGGGCTCGCCGCGGTAGGTGCCGAAGCTCCAGGTATTGCCCTCGGGGTCGCGGAGCGCGAAATCCCGTGAGCCGTAGTCGGTGTCGTGCGGGTTCATGGTGATGTCCGCACCCGCGGCCTGGACGCGGGTGTGCAGTTCGTCCGGGGTGTCGGTGACGACGTAGGCGGAAAATGTACCCGGGCCGGAAACGTGTTGGGCGGCGCCGTCGGGCCGAACGGAGCCGAGCATGACGCCGCCGCCGAGCGGCCAGTCGAGTTGGGCGTGATGCACCACATCGCCTTCGCCGTAGACGACGGTCTCCTCGAAGCCGACAACATCGACGAGGAAGCGAATGAGCGCGGGGGCGTCGTTGGCTCGCGCCAGCCACTGCAGCGGCGGATAGCCGGTCATCGCCACGAAATCGCGGCTCATGTGTGATTGATCGACGTAGCCACAATCAGCGGCAATACCGGCAACGGGATGCCCACCCTCCTGCAGCAGGCGGCGGGCCCGGTCGAAGCGGACAACTCGGGCCGCGCGTTTGGGGGTGAGGCCGGTCTCGCGGCGCAGCAGAGTGGCGAGATGGCGGTCGCTCCAGCCGGTTTCGGCGACCAGATCGGCAACGGCAATGCGGCCGCCGGTGCGCAGCAGCCGCGACCAGGCCCAGCGAACATCGTCGTGGACCGGCGCGGCATCGATGGACATCCGCTGCAGGACGCGGTCGATCACCGCGAATCGGGCGGGCCAGTCGGCAGCACGGTGCAGGCCGTCGCGGATTTCGTCGACCGCGGTGCCGAGCAGTACGTCGGCGGGCATGTCGCACTCGGCGATCTCGCCTGCCGGAAGGCCGAGCAGGCGGCGGGCGGCCAGTGGGTGCAGCTGCACCTGCACCCCGGACTGCCTGCCGTCGTGGCGGAGCAGCACGGGAGTGGTGTGCAGACCGCCCACCACGGTGTCGTAGCTGGCCGGAGCTTGGTCCGGGTCGAGATGGCGGACGATGGTGAGCGGCTCGTCGATGGTGAAGATCAGAGTCAGGTACGGCGACGGCAGGCCGCGGTGCAGTGCGGGGGCGATGTTGCGCTGGCGGTAACCGGAGTAGAACGCAATCGCCGAGCGCAGCGCGGGCGCGGGGCGCGCCTGCAGGTATTCGTCGATGACGTCGGCCACGAACTCCAGCGTCGCTGACCGCGTAGCTACCCGCAAGACCCGATACTGACCGGCCAGCGTTGCGGTCGGCTACCCGCGATGTGTAGCCGGTACGGTTTGATGCTCGTGCGGCGCGGCTGAGTCTCTTTCCGGCCATAGCTCCAAGAGGTGAGTGTTTCAGACATGGAATTGAGGTGTTCAGCCATGGCAAGGCTCATTCAGGGAGCTCTACCGTGAGTTCGTGACTATTCCCGAAGCCCGGGCCGTGGAAATCGGCGTCATCCTTCCCACCTCGACACCCGATCCGTCTCGCCCCATCCTGGGCAATGTGCGCGCGAGCGCGCGGCTGGCCGAGCAACTCGGGCTGGACTCGGTGTGGTCCACCGACCACCTCATCGCGAGCGCTCCGATGTTGGACAGCACGGTGGTGCTCGCCACCGCGGCGGCGGTCACCGACCGGATCCAGGTGGGCTTCAACGTCCTGCTGCTTGCGTTGCGCCCGGTGGCCTGGGCGGCAAAACAGATCGCGACGCTCCAGTACATCTCCGGCAATCGGCTCATCCTCGGTGTCGGCACTGGTAACCCGGCGCACGGAGACATCGGCTGGCGGGCCGCGGGTGTGTCGTTCGCCGGTCGGGGGGAACGCACCGACGCCGCGCTGCGTTTGCTGCCGGACCTGGTCGAGGGCCGCCCGGCGACGCTGCCGGACGGCACCGAGGCGAGGCTGAGTCCCGGCGCGCCGATGCCGCCGGTGCTGGTGGCAGGCAACGGGACCCGCGCCCGCATACGCGCCGCCACGTACGGCGACGGCTGGATGGTGTTGCAGCCCGACGTGGCAAGACTGCCCGCCGATCTCGTCGAGCTGCGCCGGCTCGCGGCCGAGCGGGAGCGGCCCGAGCCGGGTGTCACCGTGGTCGCGCCGCGACTGCCGGGCGAGTTGGTGCAGGCGGCCGGACTACTGGCCGAATATGCCACGCTCGGCGTGGAACGGGTGATTCTCGCGCCTACCAGCCCCGATTGGGAACGTGACTACGACTTCGCCGCCCAAGTCCGCGGCGCCCTCTAACGGCAATCCCGCGCCGTCGCTGCGACTATGATTGCCCGCCTGGCCCATCGCATGCCGGAACAGACTACTGAGCCTATGCCCGCAATGTCGCCCTCCGTCATCTCGGCACGCCTTTGGCTGGTCGGCGCGGAGGTGGGAAACTTTCGCGACTGGGGCAGTGATTCAGCCAGGCGCCGCAGCAAGATCGGGGTGTGCCCGGCCGGCGACCACCGGCAGGTCCAGGCAGGTCTTGATTCCTGGCTCGGCCGCGCAGACATAGGGGATCGAGTTGACGCAGTGGTTGGCGGTCGCCACGATGCCGGGGTTGCGTTCGAGTCCGGCCGCGACGGTGGTAGGTTGCCAACCGCGGATGATCACGAACGTGTCCGGGTCGCCCTTCACCTCGATCTCGTAGCGTTCGCGCTCGGGGCCGAATTCCCACGCCGGCTCCAGATTCCGCTCGCCCATCAGCCAGTTGACCGCGATCCGTATGACCACCGAGTCACCGACCATCGCGTCCCACTGGAACCGTTGCGCGGCAACATTTCCCACCTTGATCACACCCATCGGCGACTCGATGGGGGCGGTCGCGACCGCGATCTCATGCGAGGTAAGGATCTTCGCGTCGGCGAATCCGAGTGTGTCCAGGCACATCTGCACCGACTGGGTGAACCCGCCGGACAGCAAACCGAGCATGGGACTGTTCCGTGCTTCGTCGGGTGTGCCACCGAACCCCATGACCCAGCGCAATACGTCGGGCGCGTCATAGGTGCGGATATCGGAGAACTCCTCGGCACGTACGTATGTGACCGCGGAGGTCATCGCGGAGAACACCAGGGGATGCAGTTCGGTGGTACCACCCGGGTTGATGCCGATGCCGTGCAGGGTGACCCCGCCGTCGAGACAGGCCTGCGCGAGGCCCGCGTCGCGTTCGCTGGGGTAGAACCAGCCGACCGGCGTGACGACATTCTTGCCCGCACGCAGAATCCGCGCGACCTCTTCGGGATTCGGCAGCAGCGGGGCATAGACCACCGCATCCGCGTCCAGCGCGAGGATCTCCTCGATGCTGCCGGATGCGGCGACACCGACCGGGTCGGTGCCGATGATGTCGCCGACGTCTTTGCCGCTCTTACCGTCCGAGTGGACGTAGCAGCCGACGAGTTCGAGCTCCGGATGCCGCTGTACCGCCTCGATCGCGGCCTTTCCGACCCCGCCGGTCGCCCACTGCACAACCCGTAACATGGGCCCTCCTTATCGACTCCGAACGTGAGAGCAACTCTCTCACCGGAAGCGCACTGCAGATGCAGGTTTCGCTCGAGCGGCCTGACTACCGCTGCCGGGATGGATTCCAGTGGATCCGTCCAGCCCGTAATCGGGTGATACGCGTTCGGTTACTACATAGTCTGAGGCAGGGTGGCGCGTGACCCGCCGCGCTGTTCATCGCCAGTGGCCAAGCGAGCTTGTCCCCCTGCGCATGATGGGGACTCAACGGAACCGCGGCACGTGTGCGGAACATCGCAGTTCGCGTCGGTGTTGGACCTGACCGTGCGTGCAGTCGTCTACTCCGAGACCGGTCCCTCGTCTGTTCTGCGGCTTGTTGAGCGCCCCGCACCGACCGCGGGCCCGGGGGAGGCGGTGGTCCGGGTTGTGCGTGCGGGTGTGAATCCGACGGACTGAAACACCGTGCTGGTCCGGCCGCGATCGATGGGGAGGTCGCGCCCGGGCAGGATGGTGCGGGAATCGTCGAGGCGGTCGGGGAGGGCGTGGACCAAGTCGCCGTCGGTGACCGGGGGTGGTTGCTGATGGCGCAGCATGGCCGGGCCTACGGTACCGCCACGGAACTGACGGTCCAACCATCTAATCGCGTTGCGCCACTGCCGGATTCGGCATCATTCGAGCTCGGCGCCGCACTGGGGGCGCCGTTCATCACCGCGCACCGGTTGCTGACCTCGGGCGTCGTGCCCCGCCTTGCGCCCGGGACGCTGGCCGGGCACACCGTGCTCGTCGCCGGTGGCGCGGGTGCGGTCGGCAATGCCGCGATCCAGCTGGCGCGCTGGGCCGGGGCAACGGTCATCGAGACGGTCCGCTCCGCGGCGAAGGCGGCTCTGGCCCGCGCCGCCGGTGCGCACCACGTGGTGAACTACCGCGACGGCGACCCCTCGGCCGAGATCCTGGCGATCGCACCCCAGGGCGTGGATCTGGTCGCGGAGGTCGCACCGGCGTCCAATGCGCTGCTGGACCTGGCGGTGATCAAGGTGCACGGCACGGTCGCGGTGTACGCCAACAACGGCGGCAACGAGCTGGTGCTGCCGCTGCGGGAAACCTTCAGCAAGAACCTGCGTTTCCAGTTCACCATCCTCTACACCCTCGACGAGGCGCTGCTGCAGGCGGCCGTGCACGACATCACCGCCGCCCTCGCCGACGGCGCCCTACGGGTCGGAGAACAGGCCGGTCTGCCGCTGCACTACTGCGACCTGTCCAAGACCGCGGACGCACACGATGCCGTCGAGGGCGGGGCGACCGGCAAGGTTCTGCTGACCCTGGACTGAACGACGGGGAACTACTGAGACTGGTGGCGATCGGTTCCTCCGGCGCCGGTCGAAGGTCGGCAGTGGCGCCGCTACCTGGCCGCGGATGTCGGCATCCGCGCCGGATCGTTCGTCATGCATGCCGGGCCCGAGGTGTGGCGGCCGTTACGGTGGCTGTAACAGATCAGGTGCGGTGCCGGACACTGTTACCGACCCGTAGGTACGGCGTCGCCGGTGACGAGAGGATGGCATTCGATGGCAGCAGGTTTTTCGTGGCGAATGGCCTTGCGGGGCAGGGTCGCCGGGGTGTGTGCCGGACTGCTCGTGCCCGTCGGTGTCGCCGCGGCGCCACCGGCCGCGGCGAGCCCGTCCGGATGCCCGGTGGCCACCGCGAGCACCGTGCTGGCGGCGTCGACGCCGATGCTCGACTACGCCGAGAACCTCGGCTACGACCGCACCGGTAATCTCTGGGTGTCCCGCCTGTACCGCAGCGTGGTGCAGCGCTACGACTCCCACGGCCGGCTGACCGGCACCGTCGCGGTCGCCTCGCCGGGTGCGATTCGGCTCGGCCCCGACGGACTGCTGTACGTGGCCTCCGGGGATTCCTCGCTCAACCTGGTGCCCGGCACGCACAGCGGTGCGATCGTGCGATTCGACCCGGCCGCACCGGCGCCCACGCCTGCGGTCTTCGCCTCCGGCCTGGGCATGCCCAACGGCGCGGCCTTCGATGCCGCGGGCAACCTGTATGTCGCCGACACCGCGAGCGGCGTCGTCCGGGTTCGGCCGGACGGCTCGGTCGATACCGGGTGGACGGCGCGGGCGGCGGACTACGGCGTCAACGGAATCGTCGTCGACGGCGACTCCGTCTATGCCACAGAGTATTTCAGCGCCGACGGCCGCATCGTCCGCATCCCGATCGCGGATCCGTCCGCGCAGGCGACGGTCGCGACCGTCACGATCGGCTCGACCGGAGTGTCCGCACTGCCCGACGATCTCGCGGTGGGTCCCGATGCCATGCTGTATGACGCGACCACCACCGGACACCTGGTCCGCATCGACCCGGTCGCCCACACCACCTGCACCGTCTACTCCGGAACCGACCCGCTGGCCGCCGTCGCTCCTGCCGCCGACGGTTCACTGACCGTCTCCACCGCGGTCGGCAATGTCCTGCGAATTACGCTGACGGGCAAGTAATTCGGACCGCGATGCCCGCGGCCGCCCGGGCCGAGCAGGGGGTGCGCCTCACGCGTCGTGAAAGACCAGACCCAGCGTGCGTCGCCGACCCGAGCGGACCACGCTCACGCCGTGCCGCATCGGCGCCGCCGACCAGCCGCGGGCACCGCGCACCGGCCGTTCGCGGGTGGTGAAGATCAGCCCGTGCCCCTGCGGCAGCAGCATTGCCGAACCGCGTGATTGGGCGCGCGGGCGCTGCTCGACCATGAGGAATTCGCCGCCGGTGTAGTCCTGATCGGGCGTATCGAGACCGATGACGACCTGCAGCGGGAAGATCATGTCGCCGAACAGGTCCCGATGCAGTGCATTCCAGTCGCCGGGGCCGTAACGCAGCAGGATCTGCGCGGACTTGTCCTGACCTGCCCTGTGGCACAGGGCGATCCAGTCCTGCAGCCGCTCGGGCCAGCTGCCGGGACGGCCGAGCCTGGCCGCCCAGTCCCGGGCGACGGGGCGCAGCCTCGGATAGAACGCCTCGCGCAGTTCCCGCACCTGCTCCGGCAGGTCGTGGCTGAAGTACCGGTATTCGCCCGATCCGAAGCGGTGCCTGGCCATATCGACCGTGGTGCGGAACATTTCGGGGCGCTGGTAGAGGTCCGCGAGGGCGCGGCACACGTCGGGTGCGAGCAGCGGCCCGGTGAGCGCGTGCCCGTATTCGTCGAGCTGACCGGCCAGTGCCGTCCAATCCTGACAGGCGACACGATCGGCAATCGTGTTGTTCGAATCCCGCTGTGCCGCAGGCATACTGATCACGATCCCTCGCTGTCTCGTCGCTTCCCGGATAACTCTGCCGCGATCGGAGTTCCGATGCCAGCGGGAAATGGACGTGACACTGCCGACGGTCGAGACGACGGCCTCAGGAACGGGACCGGCTACTGCCGCAATGCGGGGTCGTCGCGGTGCGGGACATCGGTCCGAACAGGCTGTTGGACATCGGATTTGGTGATGGCGAGATAGGCGACGAGGGCTACGATGAGCAGGCCGAGCCCGGCCACCACGGCGCCGTCGCCGAGTCCGAGACCGCTGTCGCGGGTGGGTTTGGCGAGCCAGTCGGCGACCGACGCGCCCAGCGGGCGGGTGATGACGTAGGCGGCCCAGAAGCACAGGATCGGGTTCCAGCGCAGCCAGCGGTAGCCGGCGGCGGGGATCAGGATCGCGACGGCGAATACCGCTGCCGAGGCGGCGTAACCCAGATGTAGTGAGTAGGCGGTGAAGTCGCCCAGCGCTGTGCCCATAGCGAACGTGGCCGCGACCGCGGCCCAGTAGAACAGCTCGCGCCGGGGCGTGTCGACGGTGTGAATCGACAGTGTGTGCTCGATGCGGTACCAGACGATGAACACCGCGGCCAGGGCGGCGGCGTAGAACGCGGTGGAGACGGGGTACGGGACGCCGAGCGCGACGTGCATCACGTCCGCGGCCATGGTGCCGAATACGCCGACCATGACCACCGCGAGCCAATACGCCCATGCGATGTAGCGGCCCACGCGGAACTGCACGATGAGCGCCGCCAGGAAGGCGAGAAAGCCGAGCCCGACCGCGATCTCCGGGGCCATGCTGTTGACCAGGAAGTCCGAGCTGGATTCGCCCATGGCGGTGGACAATCCCTTGACGATCCAGAACGCGGCGATGATCTCCGGTACGCGCCGCGCACCGACGCGTGTCGGAGCGGAGGGGGACGGAATCGGTCTGCCGGATATGGAACTCAACGGGTCACCTTTGCGAAATAGCGGTTCGGCGGACATAGACTTTCGGCAGTCTGCCCGACCGGCGCTGAGAGCACGCTGAGAAATCTTGGCGGGTAACAGCATCGGCTGCGCACGGCCGGCAATCCGGTCTCAGCGTGTTCTCAGCGCCGTTTTGCCAGGGTGGCACATATGCAACATCTGATCGTCACCTACGGCCTCACCGCGATCCTGCTGCTGATGGTCGCCGAGTCGGCATGTATACCGATTCCCTCCGAAGTGACCATGCTGCTCGGTGGCGCCATGGCGGCCGGTGCGGTGAGCGGGCCGCATCCGAACCTGGTCGCGGTCATCGCGACCGGGACCGTCGGTAACGTGCTCGGCAGTTATCTCGCGTGGCTGGTCGGCCGCTACGGTGGCCGCCCGGCCTTACATCGTTGGGGCCGTTACATTTTCCTGCGGCCCGGGGACGTCGACCGCGCCCAGGAGTGGTTCGTGCGCCGCGGCGCGGTCTCGGTGTTCTGGGCCCGCCTACTGCCCGGCATCCGCACGTTCATCTCGCTGCCCGCCGGCATCGCCGGCATGCCCGCCCTCCGATTCGGGCTCTATACTGTGGCGGGCTGTCTGCCGTGGACCGCGGCCCTGGCCATCGTGGGCTACGGCGTCGGCGCCAATTGGCACCACGTGGAGGACGCGGTGCGCGGGCCGAGTTATCTCATCGCCGCGCTGGTGGCAGTGGCGATCGCCGGCGCCGCCGTGGTCGTCGTGCGCCGCCGGCGCCGGGCCGCCTCGGCGAGCTAATGCTGCTCGGGGTAGACGGTTTCGGCCCGCTCCCGTGCGTGATGCATGGTCCAGAGCAGGTCGGCGAGGTGGCCGGGGTCGGCGACGGGCATGTCCGGGACCGGGTTACCGGCGGCCTTTGCCGCCTGCATCGAGGCGTGGAACGGGGTGTTCTCGATGGCGGCTCCGATGTACAGGCCGCCGACGTAGACGCCCTGGTCGGCCACCTCGGCATGCAGGGCCTGCAGGTAGTTGCGCTGCGCGGCCAGCGCGAGCCCGCCGGAGATGTGCGGATTGCCCTGCAGGGCGCTGGCGCCCTGTGCGCTCAGGATCGCGCCGTTGCCGCGAGTGATCATGGCGGGCAAGAACTCTCGCACCAGCTCGAGCAGCGTGTAGACGCCGAGCGGCATCAGGTCTTGCACGCGCCGGGGCGTCAGGTCGAGCGCCGGAATGAAGCCGTTGGCCGCGGCGCCGTAATAGAACGCGTCGAGGTCGCCGACCGTGGCGCGGATGCGGTCGGCCAGCGCGGGGACGGCGGCGGTGTCGGCCAGGTCGGTGGCGATCGCATAGGCCCGCGCCCCGCCGGTGGTCAGTTCCTTGGCGAGTTGATCGAGCGGTTCCTGACGGCGGGCGACCAGCACGACGGCGTAGCCCTCTCGCGCATACCGCCGGGCGACCGCTTGGCCGACGCCGGGGCCGACCCCGAACACGGCGATGGATTGGGACATGGCAAACCACATTTCAGCTCGGGGCGATAGGCGATAAGCGGAAGAGGAATTACTCTTCCGCTTATGCGGAATATACGGAATGACGATTCCGTTCGTCAAGGCATGCCCGACCCCGAACGTCCCTTGCGAGCCGATGCTCGCCGCAACCGCGAGCGGATCCTGGCCTCCGCCGGTGAGCTGTTCGCCCGGCGCGGGCACGAGGCACAGATGGAGGAGATCGCCGCCGCCGCGGGCCTGGGGATGGGCACGCTCTACCGGCATTTCCCGAGCAAGCGGGCGTTGCTGACCGCGATGGTCGGCTCGCGGGTCGACGGCCTGGCCGACCTCGCGCGCGCCGCGGAACGGATTCCCGATCCGGGGGAGGCGTTCGAGACGGTGCTGCGCGATTACGTCGAGGCCGCCGACGGTGACGCGGCCTTCCAGCTGGCACTGATGGGATCCAAAGACATCGACTGGCAGGGAGTCCAGCGGGAGAAGGCCGAGTTCGCCGAGATCGTCGGCCGCATCATCGACCGCGCCGTTGCCGCAGGGCGGCTGCGCGGCGACCTCACCGTCGCCGACTTCTACCTCCTGGCCTGCGGCGTCATCTCGTCGATGTACTTCACCCGCGGCGGCCATTCCGACTGGCGCCGCCACCTCGCGCTCTCCCTCGAGGGCATCCGCACCACCGCGCCCCGGTAGGCTGAGATGTGTGGTACTGCCCGCGCCACCGGCGGTGGCGGGCACCCGGGGCGATGCCCTAAAGTCCTGCGCGAGTGCTCGTTACAAGATCCGCGACGATGGGTAAGACGTGTGATGATCGAACATACAGCCGCCGCCGGTGCCGGAGCCGCAGGCACGTTTCGCAATCCGTTGAATCCGGGTCCGGATCCGTTCCTGACCTATTACGCGGGAAACTACTACCTTTCCTCCAGTCAGGGCGGCTCCCTGCAGATCTGGAAGGCGTCATCGCTAGCCGATCTGGCTACCGCACAATCGAATACGGTATGGACCGATCAGACCCCCTCTCGCAACCAGGACATGTGGGCGCCGTGTTTCCGCCTGCTGAACGGGAATTGGTACTTCTATTACACCGCCAGCGACGGCAGCAACGACGGTCACCGCCTCTATGTCCTGAAGTCGGCGGGCACGGATCCGCTCGGCCCGTACACATTCGCGGGTCAGCTCGGAGCGCCGGACGTGTGGGCGATCGATCCGGAACTGCTGCAACTCGGCGATCGGTACTACCTGCTCTGGAGCGGCCCGAACAACCTGCTGCAGATCGCTCCGATGAGCGACCCGGTCACGGTGTCGGGCCCCGCGGTGTACCTGCCGTCGGCCGGCGGATGCACGGAGGTGCGCGAGGCGCCGGTCACGATCCAGCGCAACGGCACCACCTACCTGGTCTACTCCAGCTGCGACACCGGCAAACCGGACTATCAGCTGTGGATGCATTCGCTCCCGCCCGGCGCCGACCCGCTGGTACCCGGCAACTGGTACCAGTACCCGAATCCGGTGTTCACCCGCAACGATCCGGCCAATGTTTTCGGCCCGGGTTCGAACGGCTTCTTCCAGAGTCCGGACGGCAGCGAGGACTGGATCGTCTACCACGGCAAGACCACCAGCGTGTACACCTATGACGGGCGGACCACCCGGGCGCAGAAGTTCACCTGGAATGCCGACGGCACACCGAATTTCGGCCAGCCACTGTCGCTGGATACCGATATCGCGCTGCCCTCCGGCGATCCCGGCAGCGGTGCCACCGCCGCCGGTGCCACCCCGGCCGATCGGGTGTGAGAGCGCCGAACGAAAGATGGAGTATGGACGGCGTATTCACCTTGTGGTCGGCGCCGAGAGGGACGGATCGGCCTGAACTGTCTCGGTTGGAGCTGCTCGCGATGTGTATGTCGGTGTCGGAATGGCGTCGGCACAATGGATCCGCAATGTTGTACTGCGACGAGACGTATGCACGCTATCTGGAACGGCTCGGTCTGATCGGCCTCTGGGACGACGTCGACGTGCAGCTGTTCAGCTCGATGGGATCGCTGGATGTCGATCCGGAATCCTACTTCAGCCTCGGCTGTATACGCGCCATCGGCGCCGCCCGGATTCCGTTCGTGTCGATCGACTGCGACCTGATCGTATGGCGAAGCCTGGCACGGGAATTCGAATCGGAGGGCGTCGCGTTCACCCACTGGGAATCGACCTGGCCGTCCATGTGGTACCCGCAGGTCCATGAACTGCGAACACCGGACGGCTACACACTCGACCCACGGCGCGACTGGACGCGCAACGCCGCCAACACCAGCATGCTCTATTTCGGGGCCCAGGCCACCAAGGTGCGCGACGCCTACGTCGAGGAGGCGACACGGTTCGTAGTGGGCAATCCCGGACGGGCGCACTACCTCGGCGGGATCACACCGGAACTGTTGTTCGCCGAACAACGCCTGCTCCCGGTCGTCGCCCGCGAGAACGGGCTCACTCCCGCACCGATCATCAACGCCGTCCATTCACCGCGCGCCGGTGAATTCATCACCCACGACGCACGATACGGCGAATGGAACAATCTCCACATCATCAATCAGCCCGCCGGAATCACGCACCTGTGGTACCACAAACAGTGGGCCGACAACTTTCGATTGCTCGGGGTGGAGCGCATTCTCACCGTCAAATTGAAGTCCGATCACCCGCAGGTCGCCGACATGCTGGCCGGAGCATTGGCCGGAGTGAAGACTCGGTGACCATCGAGCCGGTCCCTGACGGTCTCACCGCGCACATCGTCATGGAGGCGAGGATGCGCAGCGGCCGTGGTACCGGTTTATCAGCCGGGGAGCTGTGCGCCGATCGCTCCGCCCACACCGGCCCCGAGGGCAGATCCGATGACACCGCCATCGGAGGCGCCAGTGACGCCCCCGTTGATGATCGTGCTGCTGGGGCAGGCGGGGATCGTGGTGATGCAGGCGAGGGCGCCGCCCGCTGCGGCGCCGACGCCAACGCCGACGGTCGTGCCGACGATGGTGCCGACGGATGCACCGGCTTGCGACTGCGTCGCCCCGGAGGTAACCAGCGGTACGGGGCTTGGTGCGGGCGTTACGGCTCCAGCGAGGCCCGCGCCGGTGCAGACGAAGGCGGTGGCGAGAGCGGCGGCAGCGATTCTGCGAATCATGTTTTCTCCTAGCGTCGAGAATGAGTGTCTCGCGAATCGGGTTGAGACGGAGGGGTTTAGCGGTCGGTTACGGCGGCGACCTCCCGGGCGGCCGTGGCGATGGCACGGAAGTCCTTGCGCACGATGCCCGTGTGGTTGCTGGCGACCTTCGCACTGACCTGGACGTTGGGGTTACGGGCCACGACCGGATCCAGGGTGGCCCGCATTGCCGCGTGCCCCTCCTCGGTGGCGCCCTGGGCGGCACCCGAGCCCACGACGAACCGCATCGGGAAAGTGACCAGGTCGAAGACGGGGCCGCTGGCCGCGACGATCTCGTTCAGTTCGATGTTGACCTCCGCGGCCTGCGCGGCGTTCATCCGGGCCGCGAAACCCAGCACACCGGCGATGAACATCGGCACCCGCAGCTTCCGGAACAGCCGCCGGATCTCCTCGTGTCCCGCTGCCCGATCACCATTGTCGACAGTGGCCAGGTAGTCCCACGGGTAGCCGCCGTCGACCATGACGACTCCGGCGACCCGGCCGGGATTCCTTGTGGCCCAATGCGCTGCCAGCGCCGCCCCGTAGGACCAGCCCACTATCAGTGGCTGCTGCAGGTCGCGTGCGGTGACCACGGCGTCGATATCGCGCAGGCAAGCCTCGAACGAATAATCCGCGGACTTCTTCGACTTCCCACGAGAACGCTCGTCGAAGGTGATGTGCCGGTAGCCGGTTCCCAGTTCGGAGATCACGGGCCGCCAGCTGCGCTGGGTGGCGTAGGAACCATTCAGATAGATCACCGGACGACCGGAGCCACCGGAATCGGTCACCGCCAGGGCGGTGTCGTCGACCGAAACCATTCCGGTCCAAGGGGAGTTGTTGTGGATGCTGTTCGCTGTGTTGCTCATGAGACTACTGTCGCCGACTCGGCTGATACCGCCCTGACACCGATCTGACACACCCGCTGACACGGCGCCCGGCGTGGCTCGCCTTCAGTGGCCCGCGACGGGGTTCAGGCAGCTGGCGGGCGGGTCGACCAGGATGCAGAGGGCCGGGCCGCGGGTGGGGCGGTAGCCGGCGGGATCGCCGCCGGCGGCGATGATCTGCTGGTAGGTGCCGACGGCGTCGGTGGGGCGGCGGGTGAGGGTTGGATCGGTGCGCACGTCGACGGTGTAGAGGCCGAATCGTGGTGTGTAGCTGCCCCACTCATAGTTGTCGGTGAGGCTCCAATAGTTGTAGCCGATGACATTGATGCTGTCGGCCCTGGCGCGCTGCAGCCAGTAGACGGTATCGCGGAGGTGATCGCTGCGGGTGTAGCCGTCGGCGCGGGGGCGCCCGTTCTCGGTGGGCATGCCGTTCTCGACTATGTAGAGCGGCTTGTTCGGGAAGCGGTGCGAATAGTATTGCAGCGCATAGTAGATGCCCTCGGTGCGTAACGGCTGCTCCCACATCTGTGTCCCGGGAAGGCTGGGCAGCGCCGATCCGGTGGCTCGCGAGATGGCTCCGAGCAGTGACTGTGCCGGATCGTAGGCGAAGTAATAGTCCAGGCCCACATAGTCGAGCCGGCTCGCGACGCGATCGACGAACGCACCATTGACCTGCGCCTCCGAGCCCGCGACGTAGCCCACGTTGGCCGTCACCTGGGCGCCCGGCTGGACATGATGAATGTAGTCGTAGATGGCGTTGTGCGCCTGAGCGATTCGCTCCTGCATCGCAGTAGCGTCGGCGGCGCCCCGGCCGGCCTCCTGCGCGATGTAGGCGGCCGGCTCGTTGACGGTGACCCACAGCGGATTGCGCCCTGCGTAGCGGTCGACGACCGCACGCATGTTGCGCAGCCAGTCCTGCACCATGCCCGGATTTCGCCAGCCGCCGCGGTCGACCTCCCAGCCGGGATACACCCAGTGGTCGAGCGTGATCATCGGCCGCATGCCGGCCCGCTCGATGCTGGCGATGACCGCGTCGTAGTGAGCGAACGCGGCGGCATCCCAGACGCCCGGCGCGGGCTGTAATCTGGCCCACTCGATCGAGATCCGGAACACCTTCACGCCCAGCGCGGCCGCCAGGCCGATATCGGAGGCATAGCGGTCATAGAAGTCGGCCGAATCCCCAAGTCTGTCGTAGCCGTGGTTCGCGGCGATGTATCGGGTCCAATTGCTGTCGGGCGCATGGCCTTCGGACTGGAATCCGGAAGTTGCGACCCCCCAGAGGAATCCCGCGCCCAGCGGCGGCAAGCCGGCCGCCTGCCGCAGCGGTGGGGCGGCGGGCGAGTAGGCGCACAGCAGCAGGGTCGACACTGCGCCGGCGAGAACTGTCAGGACGTATCGACGGAGCCGCGATCGCATCACCTCAGGGTAACCGGATACGACCCGCGCCGTGCCGCTACCTGAATTGTCCACGCCCCGGGCGCATCAGGGCGCGGACCGGACGCGGGCGATCTCGATGATCACCCTCGCGGCATGCCGGTTGAAGCGTTCCCTGGACACGTCGTCCAGGGCGTTGTCCAGCAGGGGGCGGTAGAGGAAGGCCATGGCGCCGAAGATGGCGCTCGCGTTGAGGCGAATGTCGATCTCGTCGGCCGAGCGGCGTGCTGAGTCGCCGCTGGCGATGCCCAGCGCGATGGGCGCGGTGAATTCGGTGATCAGCTCGTTGCCGCGGGCGCTCAGGGTCGTCGTGGCCTGCGATTGCACGAACATGATGCGTCCCCGGCACGGATCGGCCGCCACATAGTCGGTGAAGCGGGTCACCACATGGGCGAAGACCTCGCGCGGTTTCGGCGGCGCGGTGGCCAGGGCCTCGAGCATCCGATCACGGGCGCCGAGTACCACCTCATCGAGTATCTCCAGTTGCAGCGCTTCGAGATTCACGAAACTTTCGTAGAAGTAGCGCTCGGTGAGGCCGGCCTCCCGGCACACCGCCCGCATCGACATCCCCATCACCCCGACGGTGCCCATCAGTTGCACTCCCGCGTCGAGCAACTGCCGGCGACGAGCCGCGATGCGGTCGCCGGGTTCCTGTCCACGCCACCGACGCTGGCCGCCCGTGGGTTCTTCGCTGGAGGTCGACATGCGCGCATCTTCTCACGGCTAACTTCCGGCGAGAAATGTTGACATCACATGATGTTGACAGCATGTGATGTCGATTACTAATGTCCCATATACCTGGTTCGAAGGGCCATTGCGGGGGCTGCGAGCGGTGGACCGACGACTGGTATGTTACCCATGACGAGCCACAGTGAAGAGAGACAGTCATGAAGAGGAGTCAGGCCGCACAGTCGGCAGTGCTGAGCATTCTCCGCCCCGGCGGGCTGCTGTCGGCCGCCCAGATTCAGCGGCAGGCGGAACTGACCGGGTGGAGCACCCGAAATGCGCTGGCGCGCTTACAGGCTCGCGGCCTGATCGTCGCCAGCTCGTACAACGGATGCTGGCACATCAGCGAACGCGGCCGTGCCATGGCAATGGTGTAGCCCGCTCGAGGCGATTGACGACCTTGCGGGCGGCTTCGGCGAGCTCGGGCGGGCTCTCGACGGTGAAGGGGCAGTCGAAGGTGATCAAGAAGCCGATGACGCCCGGCCACGACCAGGCGCCAACGTGGATTCGCGTGGTGTTCTCGTCGATCGCTTCGTGGCTTACTGTGCCTGGCGCCCATTTCGCGACCAGCGCGGAGGGGCATTGCATGAGGACGGTGCCGAAACATGGCCAGGAATCGGCGGTGTCACCACGGTCGGGTTGATTCTGGACGAAGCGAGTGATGTCGGCTTCGGGGAACTTTCGTGGGCTGAACCTCCAGCCTGTCGGGTGAACAAAAACCCGCATACGGCCTCGGTAGCCGCAGCCGCACGCGATGCCATGTCGCACGGCATCCAGGTCGACAGCTACACCTGCGCTGCTCTACTGGTAGTAGGGATGCTGGCGACCTTCCTCATACCCCGACGCCAGCCGACGGCTCAGCGCTGACCGGATGGTCGGGATCAACGCGTCGCGTGCGTCAGGTTCACCTTGCCTGCTCGCAGCACGGCGGGGGGGGCGGCAGTTGCCTCGGGGTGATGAGGCGCGCACCGGCACCGGTGTAGCGGACGGTCGAATGCCGTTCGGAAAGCTTGGGATTCCGAGACCGTCGGTGTTGCGGGTGGGCGGTGTGGTCGAATATGTCATGCTGTTTCGCCAGCTCGAGTACTTCGTCGCATTGGCCCGGGAGCGGCATTTCGCGCGCGCCGCGGATGCGTGCTACGTGTCGCAACCGGCGTTGTCGGAGGCGATCCGCAAGCTCGAGCGTGAGCTGAAAGTTCCACTGGTGCAACGCGGTCGGACCTTCGAAGGGCTCACACCCGAAGGTGAGCGACTGGTGCTGTGGGCGCGGCGCATCCTGGCCGACCACACCTCGCTCCAACAAGAGGTCAATGCCCTGCAGACCGGGTTGACCGGGCAGTTGCGGGTCGGGGTCATACCTGCGGCCGCCGCAACCGTGGCCCTACTCACCGATCCGTTCTGTGCCGAGCACCCCCTGGTGAATGTGCGCCTGGAAACCAGCTTGACCTCGGCCGACATTGTCGACCGCATCCGGCGCCTCGAACTCGATGCCGGCGTGATCTATTCCGACGGGCAGGACACCTCCGGGCTGTCGGTCACCCCGCTGTACTTCGAACAGCAGGTGCTGTTGGCCGGTAGCGATCTGCTCACCGGCCAATCGGGCACGATCAGCTGGCTCGATGTGGTGGAGCTCCCGCTGTGCCTGCTCCGCCGCCTTCGACTCCGCGGGAGCGACCGCTGCGGTCAGCGCGGCTGCTACCGGGCAGGATCGCCCGGAGCTGCAGCGCGCGATCGAGGAGATCGTCGATTCCGGCTAAACGGTCAGCGCGAACTCCTGTAGGTCGTGATTGAGCTGTTCGCGGTGGGACAGGTGCAGCATGTGCGAGGCGTTCTGGTAGACGACAAGTTTGCTGTCGAGGATCAGATCGGCCGAACGCTGCCCACAGATCTCCAATGGGGCGATGGCGTCGTGGTCGCCGTGCAGGATCAACGCGGGGACACTGATCTGGCTTGCCTCGGCCCGGAAGTCGGCTGCCAGGTTGATTCGCATGCATTCCACTGCGGCGTACAGTGATACCCGCATCCAGTCCCGGATGGTCGCATCCTTCTCGGGTTGCGGGATATGGCAGCCGGGCAGATCGTCTCCGAAGGACAGTCCGGCATTGTCGCTGGCCCACTGGGCATAGCCGCTGCGGAGTTGGTCCAGCATTGCGGTCGCGACCTGCGGGTCGATGCCGAAGTATGGGGCGGTGGCTCCGACGAGCGCGATGCGCGCGATGCGCGCGATGCGGTCGCTGCCGTGGCGGGCCAGGTATCGGATCACCTCTCCGCCGCCCATCGAGTGTCCGACCAGCGTTACGCCGGTCAGCTCCAGTCGGTCCAGCAGTGCGGCCAGATCGTCTGCGAGAGTATCGAATTCGTATCCGGTCCCCGGGTCGTCGGATCTGCCGTGCCCGCGGCGGTCGTAGGCGACGGCGCGATGGCCGTGTTCGACCAGATGCAGCATCTGGTGCTGCCACATATCGCTGCTCATCAGCATGCTGTGCACGAAGACGACGGGGCTGCCGATCCCGTAGTCGCGGTAGAAGAGTTCGGTTCCGTCCGGCGCGGAGAAGTACGACACTTCAAATCCCAATTCTGTGAAAGTTACTGAACAGCGATCGGTAGGACGGTGATCTGGTAGTCCTCACGGATTCTGGTCTCGAGGTCGAGCAGCAGAGACACCCGTGCGGCCCAAGCGATTTCGCCCGTCCCGGGGGTGGTCAAGCCCAATCCCCGGGAAAATTCTCCCGTAGCAGGAGACTCCACAATGGAGGTCATGATCGTGTATATGTCCATCGGTGACTTCTCCCGCGCCACCCACCTGACTGTCAAGACGTTGCGTCACTATCACCATATCGGACTGCGCGCCCCCGCTGATGTCGATCCGCACAGCGGTTATCGCAGATACAGCACCGAGCAGCCGGGTGTTGCTCGAGTCGTACGTCGGTTCCGCGATCTCGACATGCCGCTCGAGGAGATCCAGGCCCTGCTGGCGACGACCGACCCCGCTGCCCGCAACGAGCGGATCGTCTTGCACCTGGACCGACCACAGCAGACACCGAACCCCAACCTCTCTTGGATCAGCACCGCAACTGACGCGTCGCGTGCGTCAGGTTCACCTTGCCTGCTCGCAGCACGGTGCGGGGGGTCAGCAGTTGCCTCGGGGTGATGAGGCGCGCACCGAATCGGTAGAGGTGAGAGGCGGTTTCCTGGTCGCGGGCGGCGGCGGCGAACATGAGTCGCTCGGCGGCGTTGAATCCTCGTGCTCGGGCGTATCGCCGGATCTGGGCTTGGTGGCCGCGCAGCTCTCGGGTGTGGCGAGCGCCGTAACGACCCAGCGCGGAGTCGAGTTCGCGCTGGTCATCCAAGGACTTGGCGACGGCGTCGACGAGCCATTGGGCGGAGAGCATGGCCCAGGAACCCCCGATCCCCCACACCGGGTCGGTCGCCAGAGCGGCATCACCGATGAGGGCCAGGCCGGGACGCGACGGATTCCGCTGGAACAGTGGGAAGTTCGTGATCCCGATGATCTTCGAGATCTGCTGGGCGGCCCCGATGTGGGGCGCGTCGGGCAGTGCCCGGATGTAGTCGCGAAACGACGTTGCGAGATCGGCCTTGAAGGCAGCGAGGTGGTCGGCGCTGTCGGGGGTCGCGACCACGACGCGGATGCCGTCCTCATTGATGAACGAGAAGGCGCAGTCCGGGCCCATGAACCAGGCGCGGCTGAGGCCGTCGTCCTCGGGGAAGTCACGGAAGTAGGCGAAGAACCCGAACCGCAGATTGGGTGATTCCCTGGTCCGGATACCCGCTGCCGCGGCGATCGCGGAATTGCGGCCGTCCGCGCCGACAACCAGGGGCGCGGTCAGCTCGATCGCCTTGCTGCCGTGGGCAGCTCGAACCCCGTGGACGCGTCCGTCACGCTCGAGCACCGCGGTCACGGCGCTGCCCAGCACGAGGTCGACGCCGGGCGCAGCCGCGGCCCGGCGACGCAACAGCGGGTCGAGAGTCTGCCTGCGCAGGTTCAGGCCGAATGGCACCGTGCCATCGTGATCCGGTGTGATCCAGCCCCATTCGGCCCACCAGGATGTATGGTTCGGTGCGGCGCCCGCCGCCCGCAGCGCTGCCACCAGGTCGAGCCGTTCGAGTACCGGCATGGCACTGGCGTGCAGCGAGTGGGTGCACAACACCTTGTACGCGTCCATCGACGATCGCTTCTCCAGCAGCGCAACCCGCGCGCCCATCGATGAAAACAGCAGCGCCGCAGTGCACCCGGCCAAGCTCGCACCGACGATCACCACGTCATAGTCATCCTGTGCCACAGGCACCTCCTCAACGGTCCTACTACTAAAGACACGTCGAGCGAGCCGAATTCGTCGGCGGCAGCCGAATTATTCTGTGGCACGGCGCCGGGTCTTCTCAGTCGCGACCCTTCGGAAGTCATGAAATCCTTCAATTCGCAAATTCGCCAGAGGGCACATAATTGTTCAGTCCGCAAATCCGGCAGAGGGCATATAGTCCGTTCGGCCGCAACAGTTTTGACAAGAATCTCTATGATTGACAGCGCCGTGGAGTTTGCTTATGGTCCAGTCGTTCAGTTTCTCGCCGATCGATATTCGAAGGTGTTCATGACCCCTGGTGTCCGGGTTGAAAGTCAAGCCACCTACCTCCTCGACCGTCATATGTTTGCCCTATGGACCTGGTCCGGCCGCGCGGTGGGAGCTGCCCCGCCCGTTGGTGACGTGGAGACGGTTGGCTTGGTTGTCCCGACGCCGGATCTTTCCAAGCTCGAGGTGTCCGACGTCGACTGCGCGCTGATCGAGCCGGACGGGCTCGCTGGCGCGCTCCTCGACTCGCCCGGTCGGTCGGTCGGTGGATGCTTGGCGGGCGCGGATTGCGGGCGTCGATTCGGCCCTGCCGATCGCCGGGCATGCCGTTCCCGATGCCACCGGTGCCGCCGTGACATCAGCGGAGCATGCCGTGGCCGTCTTTCGTCACACGACTGCTGTTGCGGCCGAACTGCGCACAGCACTGGCCGCCGACCTGCGGCCATATCAGGTCCGCGGTGTGAGCTGGCTGCGCGAGACCATCGAGGCACACGGCGGTGCGGTGCTTGCCGACGAGATGGGGCTCGGCAAGACGCTGCAGGCAATCGGCTATCTCGTCGGGCGCGCCGATGAGGGGCCGCAGGTGGTGGTGTGTCCCACGTCGCTGGTCGGGAACTGGGCACACGAGATCGCGCGGTTTGCACCTGACCTGCGGACGATGCTCGATATCCAGGATTTCTTCCGCGTCTCATCGGGTAGCGCGCGAGTATCCATCGCGGCATTACCGCAGCGGTGGATCGCGCTCAATGTCCTTGATCCGGCCGATTACTGATGATGGTGGTGCCGCCGTCGGTGGTCAGTTCCAATCCGTTGACGTAGCTGGAGTCGTCGGAGGCGAGGAAGAGTGCGACGGTGGCGATCTCCTCGGGGCGGCCCATCTTCCCGTGGCGACCTGGCTGGGGGTAAGCACGTTGAACCGGATTTTCCGGTCCTCGAGCTCGTTGAGCCACACGCGGGCCCAGGCCTGTCGATCGGCGGCGCGATCGTGGCGGGCCTCGGCTACGCGTCTGAGCACCGGTCGTGCGGGGACCTCGACGACGAAAGTAGCCGCCATCGGACCCACCATGCGCGTGATCGAGGGACGGGGAACCTCGCGGCGGGTACGAAGAGTTGGCCGTTGTGAGCTATCCGCGACCCGACAGAAACCTCCTGTGCAGCCACCGATCCCATGTGTGCCGCGGTGCGGCAGTTAGTTGCACTGCACGCGCCCAATAGGTTTGGTACTTTTGCCTCGATACTTCTAGTGATGAGGAATGCCATGGCTGGCTTCGATTCGGCGATTCCGCAAACGCATCTCACTGAGATGCTCGCTGCCGTTCGAGACGCCATCGGTGCCGAGGCCGTGCTCGCCGACGATGATGCGTTGGCCGAATACCGGGACCCCTTTTCGGTTTTGGCGGACGACCCGCATGTGGCGTCCGCGGTGGTGCGGCCGGGCTCGGTGGACGAGGTCCGGGCCGTCGTGCGGCTGGCGAATCGATACCGTTGCCCGCTGTGGCCGATCTCGCGGGGTAAGAATCTGGCCTACGGCGGATCCGCGCCGCGCATGACCGGCACGGTGATCCTGGACCTGCAGCGGATGAACCGGATCATCGAGGTCAACGAGAAATTCGGCTACGCGCTGGTGGAACCGGGCGTCAGCTACTTCGACCTGCACCGGCACCTGGTCGAGACCGGCAGCGACCTGTGGGTTGATGTGCCGGATCTCGGTTGGGGCAGCGTGGTTGGCAACACCGTCGAGCGCGGCAACGGCTACACCCCCTACGGTGACCATTTCATGGTCCAGTGCGGTATGGAGGTGGTGCTGCCGAACGGTGACCTGGTGCGCACCGGCATGGGCGCGATGTCGAACAGCAACGCCTGGCAGTTGTCCAAGTTCAGCTACGGGCCGTACCACGACGGATTGTTCACTCAATCGAATTTCGGCGTCGTGACCAAGTTGGGTATCTGGCTGATGCCGCGCCCGCCGGGGTTCCGCCCGTACATGATCTCATTCGAGCGCGACGAGGACCTGCACGACATCGTGGAACGGGTGCGGCCGCTGCGCATCAACCAGGTGATTCAGAACGTGGCCAGTATCCGCAGCCTGCTGCTGGAGGCCGCGGTCACCGCGCCGCGCAGTCGTTATCTCGCCGGCGATGAGCTGCTTTCGCCGGAGGTCGAGCGCCATATCATGGCCGACCAGGATATCGGCATGTGGAATCTCTATGGCGCGCAATATGGTCCGCAGGTAGTCATGGATGCGTACTGGTCCGAAATTCGGGAGGCGTTCGGCAGCATCCCCGGCGCGAAGTTCTATTTCGCGCAGGACCGTCCGCCCGACAGCGTGCTCACGCACCGCGCCGAAAGGATGTCCGGTGTACCGGGTTTGGCTGACCTGAAGCTACTCGACTGGTTCCCCAACGGCGGGCACATCAACTTCTCACCGATAGCGCCGGCGGCGGGCGAGGACGCAATGAAACAAGTAGAGATGGTACGTCGGCGGTGCCACGAATACGGCCAGGATTATCTGGGCGACATTATCGTCGGCATGCGGGAGCTGCACCACATCGTGATGCTGGTCTTCGACACCAAGGCGGAGAAACAGAAGCGCTTGACCCACGAGCTATGTCGCACGTTGGTCTCCGATGCCGCGGAAGCCGGATACGGCGAGTACCGGACGCATCTGTGTCTGATGGACCAGATTGCGCACACCTACGACTTCAACGACGGCGCCATCATGCGGCTCAACGAAGTGCTCAAGGATGCCCTCGACCCGAACGGGATTATTGCGCCCGGGAAGCAGGGTATTTGGCCGTCCCACCTTCGTGATCGCAAGTTCGAGTAACTGAGGAAGATGCCATGAGCTCCACGCCCGCCTTCGCTCCCATCCTATCCGTCCCGGAAATTGTCTTTCCGCAGACGGAGATCGACCACAAGGCCGCCGTCGAGCAGGTCGCAAAGCTGTATGAGCCGCTCTGCGCACAGCGGCGAGACGATCCGGAATACCAGCGCGAATTCGTCTCCGAGGTCGCGTTGGGTTTGCGGATGGCCGCCAACCTTGATATCGACGCGCATCCGGTGCACCTTCGGATGGACCAGATGGCCCGGCCGCGCGGGCTCCGCGCGCGAAACGGCGAAGCGCAGGATGCCTTCAACACCTATGTGCCGGTTGCGGCCGAGCGCGCCCTGGCGACCTCGGGCACCAAACCGGCCGACATCGACGCCGTTCTGGTGTCGACATCCACCGTCATCGCCATGCCGGTGCTCGCATATGACGTGGTCGACATGGTCGGCCTGCGTCCGTCGGTCGAAGTGATCCCGATCAACTACATGGGATGCAACGGTGGCGCGCACGCAGTCCTGCGGGCCTACGATTACCTGCTCGCGCACCCGGATCACACGGTGCTGATCATCGCGGCGGACTATGCGTCGCCGCACTTCCACCTCGAGCCCGAGTTGCGTGGTATCGATTTGCGCGGATCGGTGGTGTCGTCCACGCTCTTCTCCGACGGGACTGCGGCAGCGGTGATGTCGGCTCGAGATGACGCTGTCGGGTTCAAGATCATGGGCACGGCATCGCATCGGCTTCCCGGCAGCCGAGGCGCGTTGTCGTGGGAGGTCGCCGACGACGGCCTGCACTTCCGGCTGGCGGACGGCGCGACCAAACTGGTGCCCCAGGTGCTCCCGATCCTTCCCGCGCTGCTTGATCAACAGGGTTGGCGGCCCGAGGATCTCGCCGTGTGCAGCTTCCATACCGGCGGTAACCGCATCATCGACGACGTACGGGACGGTCTCGGCCTCACCGATGACCACGTGAGCCCCACCCGACAAGCATTACGCCGCGGAAACACCATGTCGGTGGCAATTTTCGACACTCTGCGCATCATCGCCTCCGATTCGCAGTACCGTCCGCTGGATACCGCCCGCGGTCTCGGCGCGGGCTTCGGCCCCGGCTTCAGTTGCTCCGCCTTCACCTGGCAATTCCAAGACCTCGCAGAGAGTCGTCAACGAGAAGAGAGTGATTCCGGCAGTATCAACCTCGGTGACGGATGGCGCACCCGCGCCAACCCCGCCGCGACAGTAGCCGACCCCACCGCGACAGTAGGCGCCGTTCCGGTGCCGTGATGGAGCGAGCGCGCAGGCCGCATTGTCGGCCGGGGCGGTATCGCTTCATTTAGCAACTCTTTAGCAATCATACGGCGGATGGCGAACCATCCGACCTCCCGCGGCGCATGCCCGCAAGGATCCCGCGCGCCGATGATGAACGCACCGTCGCCAACGATGGCCGATCTGCGCCGGACAACCTGCTCACCAGGCCGGCCGAAACCCCTACCTCAGCCGGACCACACACGCGGACTCCACCCAATCGAGCCAAAAAACAGCAGTTCAAAGGCTATTTAGCCGACGATGCAGACCCCCTGAAGGTTGGCGCATGCCCGAAACCTTGACGGCGCTCACTGAAATTCCCCACTGACGCTCACCGAAATTCCCCATTTGTCCCGTGTGGCTCCGCCGTGAAGGGCGGGCCTCCTTCGATGCTGGTGGTTACCACACCTGACCAGCGTTTTTCAT
>Ga0185299_10002790_pt1 | contig 25548 bp, 19 predicted proteins | sample PaiPotPPA55metaG_FD_128002 | JGI IMG/M metagenome (GOLD analysis project Ga0185299, IMG submission 128002) | Iron sulfur acid spring bacterial and archeal communities from Banff, Canada, to study Microbial Dark Matter (Phase II) - Paint Pots PPA... ...
CGGCGCGCCCAGCGCTCCAACTGGGCGCGCTCCTCGTCAGACAGGATCAACTCGGCCTTCGGCCGTCCAGTTCGAGGCATACGCCAAGCATACACTTAATAAACGAACTTTAGAAGCATGACACTAGTTACACATTCACTATCTGCTGGCGCTCGCGCTCGCTGCGGCGCTGGTGAGCTGCTTGGTCATGTCGTAGACCTCGGAGGACGGCGGCACGCCGATCTTCACTGCCTGCCCCCATCCGGACAGGTGCAGGTCCGAGGTGGTCGCGCCGATCAGGGCCTGCGCGACGCTCTTGACCTCCACCGGAAGGCCGTTGGTGCCGATCCAGAGGTCGACGGTCTCCGAACTGGTGCCCGACTGCTGCAACACCTGCGTGAGTGCGGAGAGTTGCGCGGCGGTCAGACGAGTAGCGGAACCGGTTTGCTGCGAGAGTTGCGAGGTGGTGAGCGTGCCCCGATAGTGCGTCGTCTGCTGCCCATCGACGCTCGCGGTGCCTACCTCGGTCACCGCCCCCGAGGCGACGAGAGCGGCGATGCTGGTCACCGGGTTGTACGTCACGGTCGAGAGGGGGATCGGCGAGAGTGCGCCGAGCGCCGACGCCTTGCTCAGATCGATCTCGGCCCACGGCTTGCCGCCGAGCACGCCGGAGAGCGCGGGGTAATTCAGGTACACCGAGGTGCCGACATAGATCGTGCTGAGGCTCTCGCTCTCAAGCCGGCTGGTCATGGACAGCTCCGAGACCGGGCTGAACTCGACCTGGCCGGTGAGTGTGGCAGTCCCGTCGGTGCCCGATGAGGTGGTGCCGGTCATCGTTACCGTGCCTGCCGCGTCGGCCTTGTTCATCGCGGCGGCGACGGCGGAGAGCGCGGCCGGGTCTCCACTGGCGGTCTCGGCGGCACTGCTGTGTGGACCCGGCGTGCCCCCGCTGGTGCAACCTGCCGCGGCCAGCAATGCCAGCAGCGCCGCCGACGCGCCGGCCGTGAGCCGCGTGCGAACCCTCGTCATGTCCACCCCATCCTTCGCGCAGCCTATCCGTTCGACCCGGCCGATCGGGGAGGACATTCCGAAGCCGCCCGGCTCTTCCACCATCAAGTTACCCGCTGGTAGCATCCCGGACATGACGACGCTCTTCAACCCTCGCACCTTCGACCCCTCGGTGTTCGACGAGGAGACCCGGCGGCAGCTCACGGCCGTCATCGACTGGTTCGAGGGCCGGGGCAAGGCGCGCTTGATCGCCGAGGACCTGGGCCGCGTCTGGTACGACGACTTCCTGAAGTTCGTCGCCGACCAGAAGCTGTTCGCGACGTTCAACACGCCGGCGGCCGAAGCCGGCGGCGTGCCCGACAAGCGCTGGGACACCGCGCGCAATGCCGCGCTGAGCGAGATCCTCGGGTTCTACGGGCTGCCGTACTGGTACACGTGGCAGGTCACCGTCCTCGGCCTCGGGCCGATCTGGATGAGCGGGAACGCCGAGGCCAAGCAGCGTGCCGCGACGCTGCTGGACGAGGGCCACGTCTTCGCCTTCGGCCTGTCCGAGCGGGAGCACGGCGCGGACGTCTACTCCACCGACATGATCCTCACCCCCGACGGCCAGGGCGGCTATCTCGCCACCGGCGGCAAGTACTACATCGGCAACGGAAACGTGGCCGGGATGGTGTCGGTGTTCGGGCGGCGCGCGGACGTCGAGGGCGCCGACGGCTACGTGTTCTTCGCCGTCGACAGCCAGCACGAGAAGTTCGAGCTGGTGCGGAACGTGGTCGACTCGCAGATGTTCGTCAGCGAATTCAACCTCCACGAGTATCCGGTGACCCAGGCCGACATCCTGCACACGGGACCCGAGGCGTTCAGCGCCGCGCTGAACACGGTCAACGTCGGCAAGTTCAACCTGTGCACCGCTTCGGTGGGCATCAGCGAGCGCTCGTTCTACGAGGCGATCACCCACGCCCACAACCGGATCCTCTACGGCCACCCGGTCACCGATTTCCCGCACGTCCGCCAGAGCTTCGTCGACGCCTACGCGCGGCTGATCGCGATGAAGCTGTTCAGCGCCCGGGCCGTCGACTACTTCCGCACGGCGAACGACGACGACCGCCGGTACCTGCTGTTCAATCCGGTCACCAAGATGAAGGTGACGTCGGAGGGCGAGCGCGTCGTCGACCTGCTCTGGGATGTGATCGCGGCCAAGGGCTTCGAGAAGGACACGTACTTCAACGCGGCGACGCACAACATCAGGGCGCTGCCGAAGCTGGAGGGCACGGTCCACGTCAATCTCGCGCTGGTGCTGAAGTTCATGCCGAACTACCTGTTCGCGCCGCAGGAGTACGCCGAGGTCCCGACCCGCCTCGACGGCCGCGACGACGACTTCCTGTTCCGGCAGGGCCCGGCGCGCGGCCTCGGCAAGGTGCGCTTCCACGACTGGCGCGACGCGTACAAGAACGCCGCCTACGTGCCGAACGTGGCCCGCTTCACCGAGCAGGCCGAGGCGCTGGTGCAGTTCCTGACGACCTGCCCGCCGAGCGATGAGCAGCAGAAGGACCTTGACTTCCTGCTGAACCTCGGCCACCTGTTCACCCTGGTCGTCTACGGCCAGCTGATCCTGGAGCAGGCCGCGCTGGTCGGCCTGGAGCGCGCATTGCTGGACCAGATCTTCGATTTCCTGGTGCGCGACTTCTCCGAGTACGCGATCGCCCTGCACGGCAAGGCCTCCTCGACCGAGGCGCAGCAGGCGTGGGCGCTCAGCGCGGTGCGCAAGCCGGTCGTCGACCAGGCGCGCTTCGGACGGATCTGGGAGACGGTCGCCGGGCTGTCGGGCGCTTACGAGATGCGGGCATAGCTCGAGCTCAGCCCGTAGTTCGCAGTCGTCGTCGGGCGGGTGGGACGAGAACCGGCGCCCGGCCTGCCGTGACGGTGTTGCTGACGCTGCCGATGCCCTCGGCGGTGAGCGTCACGGTGTCGCCGGGCTCTAGCGGCCGCGGGGTGCGCTGACCGTTGCGCCCCCAGAGCTCGGCCAGGCACCCGCCGTTGCCGCAGGTGCCCGAGCCGAGCAGGTCGCCGGGGCGTACGACGGTGCCACGGGAGGCGTGCGCGGCCATCTCCTCGAAGGTCCAGGCCATGTTCGCCAGGCTGTCGCGGCCGATCTCGGCGCCGTTGACGCGAGCGGTGAGTTCGAGGTCGAAGAAGCCCTCGGCGTTTCGGCGCGGTTCCAACTCGTCCGCGGTCACCAGCCAGGGGCCGAGGGTCGCGGCGGAGTCCTTGCCCTTTGACGGGCCGAGCTTGACCCGCATCTCCCGTCCTTGCAGGTCTCGGGCACTCCAGTCGTTGAACAGGGTGTAGCCGACGATGTGCTCGCGGGCCTGCTCGGGCGTCAGGTCCGCGCCGGGGCGACCGATGACGGCGGCGACTTCGAGTTCGAAGTCGAAGGCGTGGCAGCCGGGCGGGATCGGCACGTCGTCGTGCGCGCCGATCATCGAGTACGGGTTGCTGAAGTAGAAGACCGGCTCGACATACCAGTCCTCTGGCACAGTGTCGCCGAAGCCGCGTGCCACGCCCTCCACGTGCCGTTCGAAGGTCATGAAGTCGCGCACGGTCGGCGGCTGAAGCGGCGGACGCAGCGTGATCTCCGCGAGGTCGATCGGTGCACTGCGCTTCATGACCAGTGAGCCCGCCTCAAGCAGTTCCGGCAGTCCGAGGCGGACCAGCCCGAGCAGGTCGACGCCGGGGTCGAAGGGGTGGATGCCGTCATCACTCACCACGCCGCAGTACTCGACGGACTCTCGGGCGAACGTCGCAAACCTCATGGGTTTCCTTTCTCGGCAAGGTGCTGCGCGAGGTCGGCCATGCAGCCGAACAGGCTAGGCCCATCCAGCGGTACGAGCGCCGGGTCGAGCTCGCGGTAGACGGTATGCACGTTGATCGCCAGCCGCTCGCTTTCGCCGAGCGCGGCGAACCGGCCTAGGCGGATGTCGCGGGAAGCCTCTCTTGGCGGCATGCCTGCCGTGAAGCGGGCAGCGGCTTGTTCGTATACGAATTCGAGGTACGCGCGGGTGCGCCGCACCTCGTCTTTCCCGACGACCGGTCCGTGGCCCGGGGCGATGATGTCGGCGTCGAGGCCGAGGATCAGGTCGCAGGCCGCGACCCAGTTCGCGAACGGGCCGTGCCAGACCACCGGTGTGCCTCCCGCGAAGACCAGATCGCCGGTGTAGACGACGCGGGCGTGCGGGACGTACACGATCGTGTCCCCGGCGGTGTGCGCGGGCCCCGCGTCGATCAGCACGACGGGCACGCCGCCGACCTCCAACTCGGCTCGGTCCCGGTAGGTCTGGTCCGGGTAGCGCGGCTCGATCGGGGCGTAGTCGAATGCGCCGAAGGCCGTGCGGGCGAAGGCGCCACCTGCGGTGTCAGAGGTCAGCAACCGCTCCATCTCGCGCGGCCCTACCGCGTGCATGTCCGGCAGCGAGGCCTCGGCGGCGATGATCCGCGTGTGCGCGAGCAACTGGTTGCCGAACCAGTGATCTCCGTTGCCGTGCGTGTTGACCCCCGTCGAGATCGGCGCCGGGCCGGTGAACGCGGCGAACCCGGCCAGCATCTCGCCGGTCAGGGCCAGATCGTAGAGCGTGTCGACGAGCATTGACTCGCCCTTGCCGGTGATCAGTCCGGCATTGCTGTACCCCCATCCGCCGCTTGGCGCGGTCCACAGATGGCAGCCGGAGCCGAGGTCGTGCGCGCGGCTCGAGTCAAAACTTAGACTTGAATCTAACATTGAACTGAAGGGTAGATTTGCCCTCAGAGGCTGTCAAGGGCGAGCGAGTGGAGAACAACGATGATGGCGGGCACGACGGGCGCCGAGACCGGCGAGCAGGCAACCGGCAGGCGCGAACGCAAGCGCCGGGAGGTGCGCGAGCGGCTGTGCGTCGCGGCACTCGAACTGTTCGTCGAGCAGGGCTACGAGGCGACCACGATGGACCAGGTCGGCGAGCGCGCGGACGTCGCCCGCGCCACGGTGTTCAACTACTTCCCGCAGAAGGTCGGCTTCCTCGAGGAATGGGGTGAACGCCGCCGCGCCCGGGTCGCCGGACTGCTGGCCGAGCAGGACGCGGAGCGCAGGGATGCGCCCGAGCGCCTGCGCCTCTACCTGCGCGCCCTCGCGTCCCTCAACGAGGCGTCACGCCGCGAAACCGCAGTCCTGATGGACGCCGCCGCGCACTTCGGCCGCATCCTCCAGGATCCTTCGCTCAGCGCCGAGTTGGCGAAGATCGTGCGAGCGGGCCAAGAGGCCGGGCAGTTGTCAGAGCACGCCGATGCGGAACTGGCCGGGATCCTGCTGTCCGCCGGCTACTTCACCACCGTGCTGCGGTGGGCCACCGCAGCACCAGCGCCCTTCGACCTGACGCGACGCCTCGACGCGATGCTCGGCCTCGTACTTCCCGGGCTCTTGCACGATCATGGCACTTTTTGCAGCCTCGGTTGTACGCTGTCTCCGTGACCAAGAGACTTGCTGACGTGGCCGCCTTCGCCGGAGTGAGCGTGGCGACGGTGCGGCGGGTGCTGGGCGACAAGCCGGGGATCGCGCCCTCGACGAAGGCCGCGGTGCTCACCGCGCTCGACGTGTTCGGGCTCGACCGGCCGGCCAGGTTCCGCACCGTGCAGGACGGGCTGGTCGGCCTGGTCGTGCCGGACCTGCAGAACCCGATCTTTCCTGCACTGGTCGAGGCGGTCTCGATCGGGCTGGTCAAGCTCGGCCTGATGACGGCGCTGTGCACGCGCACCGCGGACGGGGTGTCCGAGGCCAACTACATCGCGCTGCTGTTGCGGCGGGACGTGGCCGGGATCGTGTTCATCGGCGGGAGTTATGCGGACGCCGGGCCCCAATACGGCAAGGAGCTGCGCGACCGCGAGATCCCGATGGTGCTGATCAACGCCGCGGACGAGAACCCGGGCGTGGCCAGGGTGAGCGTGGACGACGAGGCCGCGGCCGAGCAGTCGCTGCTGCACCTGGCCTCGCTGGGGCACGAGCGGATCGGCTTGATCCTCGGGCCCGAGGGGCACGTGCCCTCGGCCCGCAAGCTCGGCGCGTACGTCCGCCACCTGCGCACTTCGCCTGACGACCAGTCATGGCGGGACCTCGTCGCGCACGTGCCCTTCTCGATGGAGGGCGGCGGGGCCGCGATGACGCGGCTGCTCGCCCAGGGCGTGACCGGCGTGGTCTGCGCGAGCGACGCCCTCGCCCTCGGCGCCATCCGCACCGCCAGGCGGCGCGGGGTCTCGGTGCCCGGGGACGTCTCCGTGATCGGCTTCGACGACTCGGCCTACATGTCCGTGGTCGAGGCCCCGCTGACCACGATCCGCCAGCCGGTGCGCGCGATGGGCGCGGCCGCCGTCAAGCTCCTCGACGCGCAGATCAACGGGCAGGTGCTGCCCGGTGAAGAGCTGCTGCTTGAGCCCGAGCTGATTGTGCGCGGCTCGACCGGGCCCCGCCACGCCCGGCCGTAGTCGATTTTTTGTGATCCTGTGCAAGATTCAAGCAGCTTTCTATAGCTTTTCTGCATCGGAGTATGGACAGCAGGCAGTCGGGCTCGTACTGTTCCTGCTACCCAGGTCCGCCCGATGAGGAGGAACCCCAGAGTCATGCAAGCCTTCCAGCGACGTAAGGCACTCGCCGCGACCCTCGCGGCCTGCACGATCGCGGCCACGGCCGCCGGCTGCAGCGGCAGCAGCTCGAACAGCACAGCGTCCGGCAGCTCGGCCCCGGACTCCCCGGTGACCATCTCGGTCGGCTGCGAACCGCCCACCTCGCAGGCGCAGCCGAGAGCCAACTGGCTGGCCGATGTCAAGGCCTTCGAGAAGCTCTACCCGTACATCACGGTCAAGAGCGACGACACCAACCCCTGCGACGACCCGTCCACCTTCGACGCCAAGCTGGCCAGCGGCAAGATGGACAACGTCTTCTACACGTACTTCACCGACGCCGCCAACGTCATCTCCTCCGGCGAGTCCGCCGACATCCAGCAGTACGCGAGCCAGATCAACGACTACAGCTCGATCCAGGGCTCGCTGCTGAACGTCTACCGCCAGGGCGGGGCGTCCTCCGGCGACCTGTACGGCGTCCCCACCGGCAACTACAGCCTCGGCCTCGTCTACAGCAAGGCCCTGTTCCAGCAGGCCGGCCTGAACCCGAACGACCCGCCGACCACCTGGGCCCAGGTCGAGACCGACGCGATCGCCATCTCCAAGCTAGGCCACGGGATCGTCGGCTACGCGGACTACAGCGCGCAGAACACCGGCGGCTGGCACTTCGTCGCCGAGCTCTACTCACGCGGCGGCACGGCCGTCACCTCGAACGGCCAGTCGGCGAACTTCGACAACGCCACCGGCACCGCCGTGCTCCAGTACCTGCACAAGCTGCGTTTCACCGACAACGTGATGGGCACGAACCAGGGTCTGGTCTACCAGGACCTGCTGCAGATGATGGGCTCCGGGAAGCTCGGCATGTACGTGGGCGACCCCAGCACGCTCACGACCATGCACAGCACCTACGGCACCTCGTACTCCAACCTGGCCGTCGGCCCGATGCCCGGCGAGAAGGCCACGCTGCTCGGCGGCTCGGGCTACATGTTCAACAAGGACGACACCGCCGCGCAGATCCAGGCCGGGATCAAGTTCGTCAACTACGAGTTCGAGACCTCCGGAATCGGCCAGTTCGACTACCAGCGCCTCGCGTCCCAGGGCCAGCCGGTGGGGCTGCCCGAGCCCGATCTGTGGCAGGGCGCCGTCGCGACCAAGGACAACGCCGCGAAGGCCAAGTACGCCAACATCCCGACGGCGAACTTCGCGACCTACGTGGCCGCGCTGCCGAACATGCAGCTGATCATCGAGCCGCCGCAGGCGCAGGCGATCTACGCGAAGGGCGACGCGGCCATGTTCGCCGTGCTGACCAACCCGAACGCGAACATCCCGCAGCTGCTGAGCACCTTCGCCGGCGCGACCAACTCGATCCTGTCGAACGCGCAGTAGCGGGAGCGCCCTTCCAATGGCTACATCGACCACTATCAACGTCTCGGCCGCCGCCGCGTACGAAGCGCGCGCGGCGGCCCGGGCCCGGCGGCGCAAGGTGCCGCTCGGCCGGCGGCTGCGCCGACACGGCACGGGCTACCTGTTCATGCTGGGCGCGGTGGTCTGCTTCGCGCTCTTCTCCTGGTACCCGATGATCCGCGAAGTGATCATGAGCTTCCAGAAGACGAACTTCGCCGGGGACACCAAGTGGGTCGGCTTCCAGAACTACCGGCACATCTTCGCCGACCCCGGCTTCTGGGCCGCCTGGCGCACTTCGGGGCTGCTCACGCTGTTCGCGCTCGGCTTCGGCTTCGTGCTGCCCTTCCTGGTTGCGGTCGTCCTCAACGAGATGCGGCACGCCAAGGCGTATTTCCGGCTACTAGTGTACATCCCGGTGATGATGCCGACGGTGGCCGCCGCGCTGGTGTGGCGCTGGTTCTACAGCGCCGACGACACCGGCATGTTCAACCAGATCCTCACCGCGCTCCATCTGCCGAACGTCCAATGGCTGCAGAGCTCGCCGATGCTCTCCGTCCTGTGCCTGGTGCTGTTCTCCACCTGGATCAACATGGGCGGAGCCGTGCTGATCTACCTGGCCGCGCTGCAGGGCGTGCCCGGGGACCTCTACGAGGCCGCCGAACTCGACGGCGCCGGCGCGCTCAAGCGGATCTGGCACGTGACGGTTCCGCAGGTCAAGCTGATCCTGTCGCTGATGCTCATGCTGCAGATCATCTCCACCATGCAGGTCTTCCTCGAGCCCTACGTGATCACCCGGGGGTCCAACAACACCATCAGCGTCGTCTACCAGATCTACCAGTACGCCTTCAGCTTCAACAACTACGGCAACGCGTCGGCGCTCGGCATCATCCTGCTGCTGGTCCTGATGGTGTTCTCAGCCTTCTACCTCAAGCTGGCCCGCTCCGTGGAAGAGGACTGAGAGGCACGATGACAGCCATCGAATCCACCCAGCGCACCCTGATCTCCCGGGCGCAGCTGAACCGGCCGGCCGGCAAGGCCGCCTACTGGTCCACGCTCAGCATCCTGATCGTGCTCTTCGCCCTGGTCTTCCTGTTCCCGCTGTACTGGATGACCACCGGCGGGCTCAAGTCCGCCCAGGAGATCATCCAGATCCCGCCGACCCTCTTCCCCGCGCACCCGCACCCGGGCAACTACTCCACCGCCTGGAGCGAGGCCGACCTCGGTCGGCTGCTGTGGAACACGACGCTGTACGCGGCCGGCGCGCTCCTCTTCCAACTGGTCTTCGACATCGGCGCGGCGTACGCCTTCTCCAAGCTGCGTCCCGCCTTCGGCAACGTGATCCTCTTCGCGATGATGGCCACGATGATGATCCCGACGGCGGTGCTCGCGCTGCCGGCCTACCTGACCGCCAACAACCTCCCGTTCCTGCACTGGAGCCTGCTCAACACGCCGTGGGTGATCTGGCTGCCCTCGGTGGCCAGCAACGCCTTCAACATCCTGCTGCTCAAGCGCTTCTTCGACTCGATCCCCGCCGAGTTGCTCGCCGCCGCGTCCATCGACGGCGCGGGCCCGCTGCGCGCCCTGTGGTCGGTGATCCTGCCGATGTCGCGGCCGATCCTGGGCGTGGTCTCGATCTTCGCGGTGGTCAACGTCTGGAAGGACTTCCTCTGGCCGCTGCTGGTCCTGACGAACACCTCGTCCGAGACCGTGAATACGGGACTCAATCAACTCTCCGTCGGCATCCCGGAGAACGTGCTGATCGCGGCGTTGGCCATCGCCTGCGTGCCGACGATCCTGTTCTTCCTGATCTTCCAGCGCAACATCATGTCCGGGCTGACCGCCGGCGGGCTCAAGGGTTGACGCCTACCACTTGATCCAACGATCCACGCACTTCCGGACGGTGCCGCACCGCCGTCCGGCGATACCGCCCTGCCTAGAGCTAGGAGATCCTCGCCTTGACTCCGAATCCCACCGCCATCCCCACGACCGCCCCCGGAAACACCGGACTGCTCGCCGATTCCTGGTGGCGCGACGCGGTCACCTACCAGGTGTACGTCCGCAGCTTCGCCGACGGCAACGGCGACGGGATCGGCGACCTCCGCGGCATCCGCGACCGGCTCGGCTACCTGGCCGACCTGGGCGTGGACGCCATCTGGCTCAACCCCTGCTTCCCCTCGCCGATGGCCGACGCAGGCTACGACATCGCCGACTACCGCGACATCGAACCCTCATTCGGGACGCTGACCGAGATGGACGCGCTGATCGCCGAGGCGCACCAGCACGGCATCAGGATCCTGCTGGACATCGTGCCGAACCACGGTTCCGACCAGCACCCGCGCTTCCAGGAGGCCCTGCGCGCCGAACCGCGCTCGGCGGCACGCTCCTGGTTCTGGTTCCGTCCCGGCCGCGGTCCCGGCGGCGACCTGCCGCCGAACAACTGGCAGTCCTACTTCGGCGGCCCGGCCTGGAGCCGCGTCACCGAGCCGGACGGCGCTCCCGGCCAGTGGTACCTGCACCTGTTCGCGCCGGAGCAGCCGGACTTCAACTGGGAGAACCCGGCCGTGCGCGAGGACTTCCTCCAGACTCTGCGGTTCTGGTTCGACCGGGGCGTGGACGGCTTCCGGATCGACTCGGCGGCCATCCTCGTCAAGGACCCGCTGCTGCCTGACCTGGACCCCGACGCCGGTCCCGACGAGCCGCATCCGTACAACGACCGCGACGGCATCCACGAGATCTACCAGGAGTGGCGCGCCGTGGCCGACTCCTACGACGAGCCGCGCGTCCTGTTCGGCGAGGTCTGGATCGCCGACCCGCAGCGCTTCGCGAAGTACCTGCGGCCGCAGGAGATGCACGCCGCGTTCAACTTCCCCTTCCTGCAGTGCGCCTGGGACCCCGCCGCGCTGCGCCAGGTCATCGACCGGACCATTCTGTTCCACCGGCCGGTCGGCGCCCCGGCGACCTGGGTCCTGTCGAACCACGACGTCACCCGGCACGTCACCCGCTACGGCCGGGCCGACACCCGCTTCGACTTCGACGACCGGGGCCACGGACGCCCGGTCGATCTGGAACTCGGCACCCGCCGGGCGCGCGCGGCGGCGCTGCTGTACCTGGCCCTGCCCGGCGGCGCGTACCTGTACCAGGGCGAGGAGCTGGGCCTGTGGGAGGTCGAGGACATCCCGGACACCCGGCGTGAGGACCCGATGTGGCGACGCACCAACGGCCGCAATCCCGGCCGCGACGGCTGCCGCGTGCCGCTGCCCTGGTCGGGGACCGAGCCGCCGTTCGAGTTCAGCATCCCGGAGGGCGCCGAGGTCGAGCCCTGGCTGCCGATGCAGCCCGCGTCGTGGCGCGAGCTCACCGTCGAGGCGCAGACCGGCGAACCTGACTCGATGCTCGAGCTGTATCGCGGCGCCCTAGAACTGCGCAGGGCCGAGCCCGGATTCCGCGACGAGCGGGAGCCGCTGCGCTGGCTGGACTCGGCGGAGAACGTGCTGGCCTTCCGACGTGGCGACGATGTCGCGTGCGTGGTCAACCTCTCCGCCGTTGCGGTGGAACTGCCGCCGCACAGCGCCGTTCTGCTCACAAGTTCGCCGCTCACCGCCGACGGCCTGCTGCCGGCGGATTGCGCGGCCTGGTTGCGGGTCGGCTGAGCGCCGACACGCCTAGAAGCACATCAGTCCCCGATCAACGACGATCACCGAAGGGATACCCTCACCATGTCAGTACTCCACGCCAGGAACCGCACTACGCGGCTGCTGGTCGGGGCGGCCGTGACTGCACTCGCGACCACCGCCCTCAGCCTCGCCCACGTCGGCGCCGCCAACGCCGCGTCCTCTGTCGGCGCCTCGACGCCGTTCACCGAGTACCTCGCCGCGACGCAGGGTACGACGAACGGCACCGTCCTGCCGGTCGACTACCAGTACGGTTCGCTCCAGGCCGAGGCCACCGGCCGCCAGGCGGTGGAACTCACCGGCCAGGGCCAGTACGTCTCCTTCACGCTCACCTCCTCGGCGAACGCGGTGGACTTCCACTACGCGATTCCCGACTCGGCGAGCGGCGGCGGACTGACCGAGCCGCTCGACCTGTACGCCAACGGGACCCTCAGCACCGCGCTCTCGCTGACCTCGCAGTACTCCTGGCTCTACGGCGCATATCCGTACTCGAACACGCCGAGCGTCGGAGTCCCCGGCGGCGGCACTACGGGCTCTGAGGTTCCGCACGACTTCTACAACGACGTGCGCTACCAGTTCCCGTCCACTCTCGCGGCCGGCACCGTCGTGAAACTGCAAGTCGACTCCGGCGACGACGCCCCGTGGTACGCGATCAACACGGCCGACTTCGAGACCGTCGCGTCCCCGATCGCCCAGCCCTCCGGCTACATCAACGCCACCGCGTCCCCCTACAACGCGGACCCGACCGGCGCGAACGACTCCACCAGCGCGCTGCAGAGCGCGATCAACGCCGCGTCCTCGGCAGGCGAGGGCCTCTACCTGCCGCAGGGTACGTACAAGGTCAGCTCCCCGCTCGACGTGAACAACGTGACGATCGAAGGGGCGGGGGAGTGGTACACGACGCTCACCGGCTCAGACGTCGAATTCGCCGGCAACCAGAACCCGGCCAGCACGAGCGTCGACGTCTCGAACCTCTCTATCTTCGGCGAGGTCAACACGCGCGACAACAGCACCCCGGACTACACCGCGTTCAACGGCGGCTTCACGAACTCGACCATCGACGACGTGTGGATCCAGAACGAGAAGTCAGGGATCTACGACATCGGCCCGGCGAGCAACCTGACCGTGGAGAACACCCGGATGCAGGACCTGACCGCCGACGGCATCAACCTCTACGCGGCCGACGGTGCGGTCACCGGCTCGACGATCGAGAACAACTTCATCCGCAACTCCGGAGACGACGGCATCGCTCTATGGTCCGCGACCGCCGCCGACACGAACGACACGGTCACCCAGAACACGGTCGACTCGCCCGGGTTGGCGAACAACCTCGGCGTCTACGGCGGCGGATCCGGCGATCAGCTCACGAACAACCTGCTCCAGGACACCGTCCAGTACGGCGGCGGCCTGGAGATCTCGCAGAACTACGGCGCCGTCGCGTTCTCCGGCACGCTCACCGTCAGCGGCAACGAGTTCCTGCGCACCGGCCAGTTCGACCCGGGCTGGGACTACGGCACCGGCGCGATCTGGATCTATCCGAAGCAGGGAAACATCGCTTCGACGATCGACATTACCGACAACACGATCCTGGACAGTCCGTACGAAGCGTTCATGTTCCAGAACGAGAACCAGTACTCGGGCTCCGCGACGTTGACCGCGCCGAACACCGGCTACAGCGTGACCGGCGTGAATATCACGAACAACACGGTCACGAACGTCGGCACCTTCGTCTTCCAGGACCAGGCGCCGGGTTCCGCGACGGTCTCCGGCACCACGGCGACCGGCGTCGGCGACGCGGGGATCTTCAGCTGCGGCAGCGGATTCACGCTCACCCAAGGCAGCGGGAACTCCGGCTTCACCACCTCGACGTGCTCGATGCCGACGTCGAGCCCGCTGTGGGTCTACCCGGGCGTGACCACGTTCCAGAACGCCACCGTCGGTCAAGCCACGGCGATTCAGCAGGTGGCCGTCATCAACACCTCCAGCGCCGCGACCACGCTCGGTTCGGTCACGGCCAGCAGCGGATTCGAGGTATCGCAGGACTCGACGTATCCGTGCGGCTCGAGTCTCGACGCGACGAACGTGAGCGACACCGCCGCGTATTGCATGGTTGATGTCTCCTTCAAGCCCACGGCCGCCGGTACGACGGTGGGCTCGCTCACCGTCAACAGCAGCCAGTCCACCGCGACCACCGTCCAGCTGATCGGCACGGCGACCGGCTCCAGCGGCGGCGGCTCGACCGACCTCGCGCTCAACCAGCCGGTGACCGCGAGCAGCACGACCAGCGGTTTCCCGGCCTCGAACGCGGTCGACGGAAACACGAGCACCTACTGGGAGAGCACTGACGGCACCTGGCCGTCCACGCTGACCGTCGACCTCGGCGCGGCCGACTCGCTGAGTTCAGTGGCGATCGCGCTTCCCTCGAGCTGGCCGACGCGTACCCAGACGTTGTCCGTGCTCGGCAGCACGGATGACAGTTCGTGGACGACATTGGTGGCGTCGGCGACGTACACCTGGAGCTCCTCGAACAGCAACGACGTCAGCATCACGCTCCCGTCGGGCACCAGCGACCGGTACGCGGAGCTCGACTTCACCGCGAACGACGTGCAGAACGGAGCCCAGGTAGCCGAGTTCGACGTCTACGGCACGGTGAATGCGAACCTCGCGCTCAACCAGTCGGTGACGGCGAGCAGCGCGACGTCCGGTTTCCCGGCGACGAACGCGATCGACGGGAATACGAGCACGTATTGGGAGAGCGTGGACGGCACCTGGCCCTCGACGCTCACCGTGAACCTCGGCTCAGCGCAGACCCTCGGCCAGGTCGTCATCGATCTGCCGTCCACGTGGCCGACGCGCACGCAGACGTTGTCCGTGCTCGGCAGCACGAATGACAGTTCATGGACGACGCTCGTGGGGTCCGCGACGTACACCTGGAGCTCGTCGACCGGGAACTCCGTCACGATCGCGCTGCCTTCCGGCACGAGTGACCAGTATGTCGAGCTCGATTTCACCGCGAACAATGTGCAGAACGGAGCGCAGGTAGCCGAGTTCGACGTTTACGCGTAGGACGACGGGTAGCCGCGAGAGCCGTCTGCGCACGCTGAGCGTGCGCAGACGGCTCGTCGTCTTGGGCGCGGTGGGTGCCGTCTGCCGTTACGGCGGACGAGTTGATCAGCGGACTGCGACCTACTGACGGCGTACGGCGCCACCCCGGACGCGGTCCGTCGCGTCTGGACGGCCATCGCCCCGCACACCACGCCGGGCGTGCCCGAGTTCATGGAGCCCGAGGTCGCGCTGGTCACGGCCGGGGTGGAAACGGACGTGCTCGGCCTCGAGAAGCAGGCCTGGATGCACAGCGCGGAGAACCGCAGCAGGTAGTAGCGCGCATGGCGGCTGGCCTGGTTGATGACGGGTCGGCCGCCAGCGCCCGCGCGCCGCACCCCTCACAGCCCGCGAAGACCTTGGTTCCGGAACCTTGACAGGCCGCCCAAGCCGTCACACTATTGCCCATGTTTGCGCAACCACGAACGTGATCGAACGTTACTCAACACCAGGCAATGGCGACTGGAGATACCCACCATGTCACTCAAAACGAGCGTGCGCCGAAAGCTAGTGCGTGCCCTGACGGCCGTCGTCGTGACGGCTGCCACCGTGCTCGCGGCCGGCGCCCTGGCGCAACCGGCCTCCGCCGCGACCAACCAGTTCAAGGGCGTGAACTGGGCTGATACGCGCGACAACTACAACACCGGCTGGGTCATCCCGGACGGTCTGGCCGCGTCGGACGACTACTCGCAGGTGTACTCGATCGCCAACAACTACATCGAGGCGTTCGAGTCGAACCTTGGCGCGAGCACCGTGCGTCTGCCGATCAACCCGCCGAGCGTCAGTTCGTCCTGGTGGAGTGCCTACCGTGGCGCGATCGACGCGGCGCTGGCCGATAACATGAAGGTGATCATCAGCGCTTGGACCGAGAGCACCAGCGTCGGCACGATCACGAACATGTCGGCCTGGCAGTCCATGTGGAGCACCGTGGTCAGCGACTACGGCAGCAACAGCAACGTGTACTTCGAGCCGCTCAACGAGCCGTACGGCTACACGCTCAGCCAGTGGGTCTCGATCTGCACGACGTGGCTCGCCGACTACTCCAGCGTCCCCCGCGACCACGTGATCATCAGCGGCACCGGCTACAACGACCACGTCACCGGCGTCGGCGCGGCCTCCGCCCTGGACGGCACCCTGCTGTCCCTGCACTACTACGGAACCTGGAACAGCTACACCCAGGAATCGCAGTGGGTCTCCGACCTCAACAGCCGGATCGGCAGCTACACCAGCCGAACCATCATCGACGAGTTCGGCGCCCCGATGACCACTGGCGTCAACTACCTGGAGAACCACAACGGCGCCGTAGAGCAGGCCTACTTCGCCGCCGTCACCGACACCGCCCGTTCCGACGGCATGGGCAACATGGTCTGGGCTGGACTCAAGACCGGCGACAGCTACTCGATGGAAGCCCACAACGGCAGCGGGCTGTCGAACAACAACGCCTCTGCCGTCACCCAGGTTCGTTGGGGCTGGGGCGACTAGACCGTAATAAATAGGTACGGTTCGCCGGGCACGCGGCCTTGGGGGTCAGTGCTCGGCGAACTGCACGTTGGTCGCCTGCACGACGTTCGGCGACACCGCGATTCCGCTGACAGTGAGCTGCTGACCGTAGATGTCGGTGACTCTGATCGTGCCACCGCATCCGCTGCCGTTCGCGGAGATGAAGTAGTTGTAGTCGGTGCGAGGGAGCTGCTGCCAGCCGCCGCTGGTCTCGATTTCGAGCAATGCGACGGGGTTTCGGTGCCCGATGACCTGGATCGCGCACCAATACTGGCTTGAACCGGTCTTGTACCGGATCGAGATGGGGTTGCTGATCCCCGGGCTGATGAGCTGCCAGGTGATCGGGATCTCGCCTGCTGAGAGGTTGGCGAGCTTGGCGAACGCCTGCTGGCTCAGGTCGAGTTGTCCGGGTGCACACGGGGCCGGGCACTCGTTGGTGATCAGGACCGTGATGGACGCGCCGTCGGCTGCGTGGACGAGGACGTACGCGCCGCAGGCCTTTGAGACGTCATAGTCGGTGTAGTTCATGGCAGCGATCATCATGGTGGCAGCCGGACCGAATGAGCATGCGCCATCACCGTTTCCGGCGGAGTAGTTGGTGGCGACGCCGTGGTAGCTGACGCCGGGTTCGATCAGCCCGGCCAACGGCGCTGCGGTCGACGCCGCCGCAGAACTGGCAGTGGTCGACGGGTGCGCTACGGGGCTCGTCATGGTCGCTACGGCAGTCGTTCGTGTCGCTGCTGGGGACTTCGCCTCCGTAGGTATGAGCACTCTGTTGTCGGTAGCGGACGTGGCGGACGTGGCGGTGACCGGCTGGGCGTCGGCCGTGCGGCGAGAAGGAACGCTCGACCCGCTGAGGAAGGCCGTGAGCCCGACAGCGACCAGCACCGCCAAGACTGCGGACCCGATCAGCCACCGTCGCCCATGCCTGACACGCTGCCGGTGCCGCGTTGCGTTCACGCTGATCCATCCCTCCGGAGAGCTCGGTCCGGTCTACCACACTCACGTTTATGAAAGACAAGCTCCGGTAGGCCGGAATTCGCCTCGCGGACACCACGCTGGCCCATACTTGTCTGCACAACTTCCGGCTCTGCGAGGGGAATCACTACCGTGAAACGCTCCTGGTCTGCGATGATCGGCACACTCGCGCTGCTGCTCGCAGCGTTCGTGTGCGCTCCCAACGCCCATGCGGCGACCACAAGCGCCAACCTCATCGTCAACGGCGACGCCAATGTCGCATCCTGCACCACCGATTGGACCGCAGCCAGCACGATGCCGGGTTGGAAGGTCGTCTCCGGCAGCCCCGACGTCGTCTGCTCCTCGGTGGGCAGCTTCGGCTATCCATCGACCGCGACCCCGGACTCGGCCTTCTTCGCGCCGGGGAACCAGGGCGACGGCTCCATTGAGCAGACGGTCAACGTGTCCTCGGCCGCCTCGGCGATCGACGCTGGCGGGGTCGACTTCAACCTGTCGGGCTGGCTCGGCGGCTGGACCACGTATTCCGGCTACACCGACGTGTCCCTCGAGTTCCTCAACTCGGCTGGCGCGCAGCTCGGCGCCGCCGCGTCGCTGCCCACTGTCACCGAGTCCGAGCGCGGTGGGACGACGGAGTTCCTCGCCCGGTCGACCACCGGCGCGGTCCCGACCGGCACCCGCTCGATCCTCGTGCAGCTCGCGTTCGTCGACAGCGCCAGCGAGGCCGGATACGCCGAGCACCTGTCGCTGACGCTCAACACGCCGGTCTCCGCGCCCACGCTGACTCCGCCGGCGTCTTCGGTCCCCGGCTACAGCCACGTGTTCATGGTCATGATGGAGAACACTGATTACGACGAGGTCGTGGACAACCCGACGGACACGCCGTATCTCCACACTCTGATGTCCGAGGGCGCGACGATGGCGAACTACCACGCTGTCTACCACCCCAGCGACGAGAACTACATGGCGATCGCCGGTGGCGACACCTACGCCAACGGCGCCACGTACTGGCCGAACATCAAGGACCCCAACAAGAACATCGGGGACGAACTCGTGGCCAAGGGTGACACCTGGAAGGCCTACGAGCAGGGCATGGGCACGCCGTGCAACACCACCACGCAGTACGACTCGTACTACGAGCCCGATGACGCGCCGTTCATCAACTACACCGACGTGTCCGGGAACTCCGCCTACTGCCAGGCGCACCTGTTCGACACCAGCCAGCTCACCTCCGACCTGGCCAGCGCGTCGACCACGCCGAACTTCTCCTGGATCGCGGCCGACGACTACTACGACGGCGAGTCCTCCGGCAACGGGTCGGCCACCAGCCTGCAGGTTCAGGACGGCTGGCTCAAGCAGACCATCGCGCCGATCCTGACCTCGCCCGCCTGGACCACGCAGAAGTCCTTGCTGGTCATCACGTGGGACGAGGACGAGAACGAGCCGGACAACCACGTGGCCGCGATCGTCCTCGGTTCGCAGGGCACTGTTCCGGCTGGCACAATCAGCTACTCGCGCTATGACCACTACAGCACGGGTCGCACCATCGAGCAGGCCCTCGGGATCGCGCCGATCACCGCCAACGACGAGTACGCGACCCCGCTCAACGACGCGTTCACCGGCACGAACTCCTCGTCGGCGCCGAGCACGATCGTCCCGAGCAGCAAGACGATCGCGGCAGGGCAGGCACTCACGGTTCCCTATCAGACCACTGCGAACACGTCGAACTCAGAGAACTGGGTCGGCCTCTATCCGCTCGGCGTGACTCCGGGCTCCACGGGCTCGAGCGCATGGGAGTGGGCCGCAGGCACCAGCGGCACGGCCACCTTCCCGGCAAGCTCGCTGCCCGCCGCCGGAACCTACGCGCTCTGGTACCTCTACGACGACGGCTACAACGCGCTCGCCGGGCCCGTAGACGTGACGATTCAGTAGAATCGGCGCCGAACAGCCGTACCCACACTGTTACCTTTACTACCTTTACCCGCGCGACCTTCCCCGAAAGGAAGGACCCACCCATGCGCAAAACCCGGCTCATCGCCACCGCGGCCGCCGTCGCCGTGCTCCTCGGCCTCGGCGGCAGCCTCTCCGCCTCGGCCACCAGCTCGTCCAGCGCTGCCGCCACCCCGGGCACGCTGATCCCGCTGACGATCGGGCACTCCGGAAACCTCAGCGTCGCCAAGCCGAACACCGCGACGAGTTGCAGCTACACCAACGTCGTGCCGGCCGATCGGTACCAAGGCCTGCCGCCGTCGACACCGGATCAGCGTCCGTACACGGCGCTGCTGGTCACGACGCAGGGGCTGATCGGCTTCGCGGCCGAGACCAGCGCCGCGCCGTGCACCACGAACTCGTTCAGCTTCCTGGCCGAGCACGGGTACTACGACCTGACGCACTGCCACCGGCTGACGCTGCAGGGCATATACGTGCTCCAGTGCGGTGACCCCACCGGCACCGGCTCCGGCGGCCCGGGTTACCAGTTTGACGATGAGAACCTGACCGGCGCCACGTATCCGGCGGGAACGGTGGCGATGGCCAACGCCGGGCCCAACACCAACGGCAGCCAGTTCTTCATCTGCTGGAAGGCCTCGCCGCTGCCCCCGCTCTACACGCCCTTCGGCAAGATCACCAGTGGCATGGGCGTGCTGCAGAAGATCGCCGCCGCAGGGGACGACCAGCAGAACGGCCCCGGCGACGGCTACCCGAACCGCTACGTCGGGATCCTGCACGTGCAGATCCTCAAGGGCTGAGCTCACGGGACACGCGAAGCCCCTGGCGGTGAACGCCAGGGGCTTCGCGCGGCGCTGGAGCCGTTCGGGTCAGCGGGTGTGCGGGCGGTAGCCGTGGGGCTGGACGGGGAAGGTCTGCTCGGCGCCGGGGAAGGACGGCAGCGGCAGGGTGGTGGTGTAGTTGGCCAGCTGTACCTCGCCGTTGGTGTCCGGCACGATCAGCGGAGAGGGGTTGTAGCCTGGACCGACGAACGCGCCGGTCAGGTCGCTGACCGTCTCCCGACGCCAGTCGCTGATCTGGGTGCACGGCACGCCGGTGACCACCTCGAGGAACTTCAGGGTCGAAGTGTGGTCGCTGACATCCGAGCACACCCAGCCGCCCTGGGTCCACGGCGAGACGACGATGGCCGGCACCCGGAAACCGAGTCCGACGGGCAGCCCGCCCCCGGGCGTGCCGAGCGGCGAGTCCTTGGTGACGAACTCGTCGGGCGTGCCCGCCGGCGGGGTGGGCGGCACGACGTGGTCGAACAGGCCGTCGTTCTCGTCGTAGTTGAGGATGAAGACCGTCGACTCCCACAGCTCGCGGTTCGCCGCGATCGCGTCGAGCACCCCCGCGATCCACTGGGCGCCGTTGGCCGGCCAGAACGACGGGTGCTCGTCGTAGATCTCCGGGGCGCACAGCCAGGTGACGGTCGGCAGGTTGCCGGTCAGGCAGTCGTACTGGAACTTCCCGGTCGGCGAGCCGACCACGCCGCAGTCGTAGAGCACTGAGCCGGGTTCGGCGTTCTGGAAGTTCACGAAGTCGGTCAGCACGGTGTTGAAGCCGCCGTCCGTGTAGACCTTCCAGGTGACGCCGGCGTCGGTCAGCGCCTCGGCGTAGGTCGGCCAGGAACCGAGGAAGTTGGCCGTGTCCAGGATGGGGCCGCCGGCCACGCCGTTGGGGTCGATACTGCCGGTCATCCACATGTTGCGGTTCGGGGTCGTCGGACCCAGCACCGAGCAGTGGTAGTTGTCGAAGACGGTGAAGTTCTCGGCCAGAGCCCAGTGGAACGGGATGTCCTGCCGCTCGTAGTAGCCCATGGTCCACGGGCCCTTCGCGGGCAGCCACAGGTCCATCTTGCCCGCGTCCAGGGCCTCGTGCTGCGTTCCCCAGCTGTGGTCGGTGGAGGGGATGGCCTGGGCTCCGGTGCCGCGGGTGTCGAGATGGAACGGCAGCAGGTAGCCATCGGGGTTCGCCGAATAGGGCTGGTAGAAGACGCTCTCGCCGGTGGACGCGAGCTTGATGGCGGTCGGGTCGGCGAAACCGCGCACGCCGGGCATCGTGCCGAAGTAGTGGTCGAAGCTGCGGTTCTCCTGCATCAGCAGCACGACGTGCTTGATCTCGGTGGGGTTGAAAGAGCTCGGCGGGGTGTCGGCCATCGCCGTGCGGAGGTTGGGTGGCAGGAACATGGCGCCGGCGGTCATCCCGCCGAGGGCGGCTGCGCCGGTCAGCAACCTGCGCCGGGACAGACCTGAGGAATTCGAGGGTTGATTGTCTCCGGACATCTGCGGGCTCCTCTATCCGGTGCGCGGCGATGGTGGTGTTCGCCGCGGCTCACCGCGGGAGCCTGACAGCCGCGCCCGGTCCACCGGGCGGATCCGATCCGTCCGCCCGGTGAAGGATCTCCGAATTCTGTTGGTCGCTGTTCGTTTCAGCTGTGTGTTTCAGTCGGCGGCGTTCTCGACCGTGATCGTGTGCACGCCCGGCCCGAGATCCTCGAGGGTGACGTGGCCGTCCGCCGCGGAATTACGCAGAGTGCTGCGACGTCCGTCCACGGTCACAGTGACCTTGCCCCCGCTGACCGGCACCGAGACCTGCCCGCTGGTTCCCTTGGGCGCACACACCCGCAGCGTGAACGCAGGCGCTTTGCCGCCACTTCCAGCGGCGGCGACCTGCCACTGCACGGTCAACGGCCCGTGCGGCGTGGTCACCTGACCGCTCGCCCACGTCACCGTGCCCGGATGCGGGGAAACTGTCCACGTCGCGAAGCCCGCAGAAGCGGGGGCAATGCCGAGCAGTTCGTTGGTCAACGCGGGCAGGACACCGGTCGACCAGCCGTGCGCCATGCTCGTGAAGGCCCCCTCATAAGGCGTACCGGACGGCCCGATGCCCTCCCACGCCGTAATACCGGGGTCGTTGGTGTACATCCACCCGTAGGTTCGCTTGATCTGTTCGATCGCGGAATCGGTGGCCCCGCTCCGGAAGCGGGCGACCAGTTCGGGGTACGAGGTGAATGCGTAGACCCGCTGCGAGGCGTCATCGACCCCGGACAACGTGTCGTTGTCCATGAACGCATTGCCGTAGGGCTGGGCAGTCTTCGCCGCGAGGTAGGCGAGGGCGGACGCGGCCTGCGCGGCGGACGCCACTCCGGCAGTGATCGCAATCGCGTTCCCGTCCTGCGCGTGCCGGACCGGCCCTGTAGCAGAGTCCAGATAAGCCCCTGCCGCGGCGTCCCACAGATAGGTGTTGATCGCGGCGGCGACGGTGGCCGCACGCGCCGTCCAACGTGCGGCGTCGCTGGAATTGCCCAGCAGCAGCGCAATGCTCGCCCCGTCGTTCAGCGCCTGCACGTAGTTCGCGTTGTAGTAGGTGATCTCGCCGGTTCGGGGCAGGAAGGCGTAGTCGCCGTAGCCGGACGTCCCGTTGAGCCCCTTGCTCAGCAGGCCATTGCCATCGGTGACGCTCGGGTACCAGTTATCGAGCACTGCGATGAGGTTCGGGAAATACGTGTTCGCATAGCTCGTGTCGCCGGTGTAGAGCAGGTAGTCCCAGCTCGCGACCACCCACCAGAGCGGATAGTCGAACAAGGGCAACGTGTAGTCGTTGATCGAGGCCGGCGGGATCCAGCCGTCGGAACGCTGGTGGTTCGCCAGGTCTTCGAGCACGTTGAGGGCGGCCGCCGCCGCGTCCGGGTGGGTTATGTACAGGGTGCGTCCGGACACTGCGATGTCGCCGACGTACGGGTCCCGGTCCCGCTTCGCGCCGTCCTGCAGCACAAGCTTGCCCTCGAGCGACGGCGTCGCCGCGTTGCGCGGGTCGCAGTCGCTGGCCAGGAACGTGTTCGTGATCAGCTCGTTCGTGTACGCGGCGGCGTACCAGTAGCGGTTCAGGTCGTCGTCGGAGCACACGAACCAGCCGCCGTACGTGTCCGCAGTGCCGAGGTATCCGGTGAAGTCGAGCGAAATCGACGAGATGGCGACCTGGCCGTACGGCAGCGCGGCCGGCGCGTCGCTAGGCAGCGCGTCGAGCGTGATCTTCAGATAACGGAATCCATGCAGGCCCTCCGCGTAGACCTGCGAGCCCGACTCGTACCCCTCGGTATCGGTCCAGCTAGCGCCCCCTGCCGGAACCGAGTACTGATCCGTCCCCGGACCGCCGCCCGACTCATCGGACCGCGCGAAGTCAGAACGATCCGTCAAATACTCCGTCGTCTCCGAAAACGCGAGGCGCACCCCCGGATTATTGTCCGACGCCCACGCGAAATCGACCTGCGGGTACCCGACGACGACCTTGCCGAAGTCCACGGTCAAGCTCGGCGGCGTGACCGTCTCGACGATGCCAGGCCAGAGCTCATTGATCCTGGTGTACTGCCCCTCAGCAGTATCCTGATCAAGAGTCACACTGATCTGAACCTGCGTAGTGGTCACCGGCGAAGCAAAGGCAACAGGCACCTGCACCGCACTGTTCCCGGTGACCGTACCCGCAAGCTGCCAAGCCGCGCCGTCCCACGTCGAGACAGTGAAGTCCACCGGAACGCCGTCGCTGTTCGACAACAGCGTGACACCCGACAGGGTCACCGCACTCGGAGCCGTGATCGTCAGCACGGCCGGGTACGTGTTCGGGTTCGCATCGTTCCAGAACGTCGTGACATCGTTGTCAATTGCGTTGGACGGAACGTAGGTCGTATACGTGCCACCGTCGCCGTTATTAGGCGCGTGGTACGAGGACGCCGTAGCCGTGGTCCCAGACGGCCAGCTCGGCGGCACCGGCGGCTGCGCCCGCGTCAACACCGCGACCCCGCCACCCCCGCCAAGCACCGCCTGCGCGTTCGTAACGTCCCCGACCACGTCGAGCACCGCGACCGGTGAAACGTTACGACTAGTAGGCCCATTCAAGTACTGCTGCCAATCCGCCGCATGCGCCAAAGCGTCCGTCCCGTCCCCCGCGCCGTCCGCGCCCCCCGCAGTGCCCTGACCTCTACTCGCCGCCGCCGCTTGACCTGCTTGAGCGACCGGCAGCCCAACCGCCGTCATCGCGGCGATCCCGGCCCCGGTCTTGATGAAGCTACGCCGGCCAGTTTCCCGGCCCGTCGACTCTGACATGACGTCCTCCCGGCATGAAACGTTTCATGGGTATGCCACGGGAGAGGCTACAAGTAGAAGTCGATGATTTCCAGAGGTTCGGGGCAACGGACCTCATCGACGCTGTTGCGGTTTGCGTTCGGCCTTCCTACGTTCCGGTGTTCCGCTGCGCTCCACACCGGACCTCGTACGGCCACGCTGGCGCTGGTGGTGGCGCTGGATCGTGGGTTCGCCCACGTCGCTCCGCTCCTCGGGCGCTTGACGTCGTCCTCCCTCCGGTCGTCCTCCACGCGCACTTTCGGTCTGTGGGTCAGGTCGTATCGGCTCCTGACGTGGGCGGATGGTGGAAAGTCAACGTCAACTGCGCCTCCGGCGGACCGGCTCAGAGAACATCTGGGGGTGTCGGTCCGGCTGGGGTTGGCGCGGGCTGGGGTTTCAATCGTGGTGGCTGTCGCCGGTTGGGTCGCTCTCCTCGCCTGGCACCGGAGGCGACCAGGAACCTGCCGGGGGTGCAACAGGCGACAGTGTTCGTGGATGCTGAATTTGACATTCGCCTGTTGCACCCCCGACAGAACCCTGGTAGGGCTACGCCTGCCAGGCGAGGAGAACGACCCAACCTCAGGGGTAACTATTTGCGCTATGCTCGGGCTCAGTCCCGCCACGCGATCTCCGATGTCAAATTCCGCATTCACGGAGGTGACCTGGGTGGCGTTCGCGGTGAAATTTAACGTCCCCCAACCTGGCCACTATCAGCACCGACTCGACCGGGTGCGATTTTTCACTCTCGAGTTGTCCAGCTATTAAGAGAACGAACCGCGCGCACCCAGAGTTCCCAGGACTTCCTTTTCTGTCGGTGTTCTCTGCTAGATTGGAAAGTAGTCGAGAAAGCCGTTCGAGTGGATGTTAAATTTAACATCGCGAGTCGGGCCAATGCGACCGAGACATAGCGCAGCGCAAATATTTACCCCTGAGGTTGGGTCGTTCTCCTCGCCTGGCAGGCGTAGCCCTACCAGGGTTCTGTCGGGGGTGCAACAGGCGAATGTCAAATTCAGCATCCACGAGCACTGTCGCCTGTTGCACCCCCGGTACTACAGCAGCGGATTACGGTTGATCTTGGTTGGCGGGGATGTAGTAGTCGGGGTGCTGGGTTTCCTGGTCGCGCCGTTTGTAGTGGGAGAGTTCGGCGGCGGCTTGGTGGTGTC
>Ga0185299_10002791_pt1 | contig 25539 bp, 29 predicted proteins | sample PaiPotPPA55metaG_FD_128002 | JGI IMG/M metagenome (GOLD analysis project Ga0185299, IMG submission 128002) | Iron sulfur acid spring bacterial and archeal communities from Banff, Canada, to study Microbial Dark Matter (Phase II) - Paint Pots PPA... ...
CCTGATTCCACAGCCCACGATCGGCTGCCTGCGCCGAGCAAAATCGGCCCTCCAACGCCATCTCCGCGAGCCGCCACGAAACCGTCGCTATCAAACAATGTTCCAACTATCTTAACGCATATGGGCGAACGCCGGGACCCATAGCCACAAGCCCTGGTTTTGCGGAAGGTGTCAGCCGCGCAGTGCCTAATTGATAGATCACGCGGTATGGGTTCCGGCGTTCGCCGGGACGACGGATGGAAATAACCCCGGCAAAAGCCTCTGGAAAAGCCCCGCCGAGAGGTTGCCCTCCGGCCCCGGTCTCGCCATTGTCGCCGCCATGAGCCGCAAGGAGCGACTCACCCACACACCGACATTGCCTTCTATGGTATTGTCCCGGCAGGGAGATTCGCGCCCTGCCAACAGAGCATCGTGTCCATGAAACTCACGCGTCTTCGCCTCCACGGTTTCAAGTCGTTCGTCGAACCCACTGACTTCGTGATCGAACCCGGCTTGACCGGGGTGGTCGGGCCGAACGGCTGCGGCAAATCCAACCTGGTCGAGGCGCTGCGCTGGGCGATGGGCGAAACCTCGCACAAATCGCTGCGTGCCGCCGACATGGACGCGGTGATTTTCGCCGGTTCCGGCAACCGTCCGTCGCGGAACCACGCCGAAGTGGTGATGACGATCGACAATTCCGACCGCTCGGCGCCGGCTGCGGTAAATGACCGTGAGATTCTCGAAATTTCCCGACGGATCGAGCGCGATGCCGGATCGGTCTATCGCATCAATGGCCGCGACGTCCGCGCGCGAGACGTGCAGATCCTGTTCGCGGATGCCGCCACCGGCGCGCGCTCGCCGGCTTTGGTGCACCAGGGCAAGATCGGCGAGATCATCCAGGCCAAACCCGAGCAGCGCCGCCGCGTATTGGAAGACGCCGCCGGCGTCGCCGGGCTTCATGCGCGCCGCCACGAGGCCGAATTGCGCCTGAAGGCGGCCGAAACCAACCTCACCCGGGTTGAGGACGTGATCGGCCAACTGGCCGGACAGATCGACGGCTTGAAGAAGCAGGCACGGCAGGCGATCCGCTACCGCGAGGTCGCGGCCAAAGTGCGCAAGGCCGAGGCCATGCTGTTCCATCTGCGCTGGCTGGAGGCCCATGCCGGCGTCGCGGAGGCGACACAAACGCACGACCTCAGCGTCCGCGAGATGGCAGAACGCACCCGCGAGCAGGCGGAAGCCGCCCGCATCCAGGCGATACGCGCTTCCGAGCTGCCGGCGCTGCGCGAGACCGAGGCCCGGGCTGCGGCCGGGCTGCAGCGGCTGACCAATGCCCGCGAAACGCTCGACCGCGAGGAAGAGCGCGCCAAGGAGCGCGTCGCCGAACTCGATCGCCGGCTGACGCAGTTTTCCGCCGACATCGCACGCGAGCAGCAGCAGACGTCGGACGCCGAAGTGGCGCTGGCGCGGCTCGATGCCGAAGACACCGAATTACGGGACGAGATAAAATCGCGCGTCGAAAAGCGCAGCGGCGTCGACGAACGCGTGTCGGAGGCCGAGTCGACCTTGGCCGCCGCCGAACGCCTGTTCGCTGAATTGACCACGGCGCTCGCCGACTTGACCGCCCAGCGCCACCAGCTCGAGGGCAGCGTGCGCAGCCACCGCGACCGGCTGGCGCGGCTCGACCTGGAAATCGCCAATGTCGCGAGCGACGAGCAAAAACTCGCGCAAGAGACCAGCGGTCTCGGCGATCTCGAAAGCCTCGCCGGCGCCATGGAGACCGCGCAGCAGGGCCTCGCGCAGTCAGAGGCCGCGGCGCAAGGCTGCGAAGCCAGCCACGCCGACGCGCGGCAAAAGCTTGAGGCCGCCCGCAGCCCGCTGAACGAGGCCGACAAGCGCGTGCAGCGGCTCGAAACCGAAGCGCGCACCATTTCAAAGCTCGTCAATGGCGAAACCAAGAATCTGTGGCCGCCGATCATCGACGGCGTCACCGTCGCCAAGGGATATGAGAAGGCGCTGGGCGCGGCGCTCGGCGACGATCTCGACGCGCCGGTCGATCCATCCGCGCCGATGCGCTGGACCAATTCCGGCGTCATCGAGGGCGATCCGGCGCTGCCGGAGGGCGTCGAAGCGCTCGCCGCGCATGTAGAGGCGCCGTCCGAGCTCGCCCGGCGCCTCGCCCAGATCGGCGTCGTGCCGAAGGAGCGCGGCGCGGAGCTGGTGTCGCAGCTAAAAACCGGCCAGCGGCTGGTGTCGCGCGAGGGCGACGTCTGGCGCTGGGACGGCTTTGTCGCCGCTGCCCATGCGCCGACCGGCGCGGCTCGGCGTCTTGCCGAGCGCGCCCGGCTCGTCGATATCGAAAACGAGCTCGAGCAGGCCCGCGGCGATGCCAGCGCCAAGCGGCTGGCGCTGGAAACCGCCGAGGCCGAACTGAAGGCCGCGTCCGGCGCCGAGACTTCCGCGCGCGATGCCTGGCGCGCAGCCCAACGCGAAGCCGATGCGGCGCGCGAACGTCACGCCGCGACCGAGCGCGAGATCAACCGCCATGCCGCGCGCAAGTCGGCGCTCACCGAAGCTCATAGCCGCCTCAACGCCGACCGCAGCGAAGCCGAAGCGGCGCATGAAAGCGCGGTTACGGCGCTGGCCGAATTGCCGCCGGGCCTGGAGACCGAAACGAAACTCGCGGACGTGCGCAGCGATATCGAGGGCCATCGCCGCCTCGCCGCCCAGGTGCGCGCCGAAGCGCAGGCGCTGGCGCGCGAGGCCGAACTCGCCGATCGCCGAGTCCAGGCGATCACGGCCGAGCGCAACGAATGGCAAAACCGCAAAGCCAGCGCGGCCTCGCAGATCGCGACCATCGAGGCCCGCGTCACCGAGGTCAAGGCCGAGCGCGCCGAGCTTGAGAATGCGCCGGCCATATTTGCGGAAAAGCGCCGCGCGCTGATCGGCGAGATCGAGGCCGCCGAAAGCGCCCGCCGCGTGGCCGCGGATGCGCTTGCGTCCGCCGAAAACCTGATGGCGGAGACCGACCGCGCCGCGAAGATTTCGCTCGAAGCGCTTTCGAGTTCGCGCGAAGCCTGCGCGCGCGCCGAAGAGCGGATGGAGAGCGCCAGGCGGCGGCTGGCCGATGTCGAGCGCGAAATCCACGACATGCTGGAAGTCGAGCCGCAGGCGGTCGCGGGTCTCGCCGAAATCGAGCCGGGCACGGAACTGCCGGCGCTGAACGAGATCGAGGAAAACCTCGAGAAACTCCGCCGCGACCGCGAGCGGCTGGGCGCGGTCAACCTGCGCGCCGAGGACGAATTGCGCGAGGTCGAGGCCCAGCACACCTCGCTGACCACCGAGCGCGACGATCTGGTGGAAGCCATCAAGCGGCTGCGCCAGGGCATCCAGAGCCTCAACCGCGAGGCGCGCGAGCGCTTGCTGACTTCGTTCGAGACCGTCAACGAGCATTTCAAGCGGCTGTTCGTGGAATTGTTCGGCGGCGGCGAGGCAGCACTTCATTTGATCGAGAGCGACGATCCGCTCGAGGCGGGCTTGGAGATCATCGCAAAGCCGCCCGGCAAGAAGCCACAGACGCTGTCGCTGTTATCAGGCGGCGAGCAGGCGCTGACCGCGCTGGCGTTGATTTTCGCGGTGTTTTTGACCAACCCCTCGCCGATCTGCGTCTTGGACGAAGTCGACGCGCCGCTCGACGATCACAATGTCGAACGGTTCTGCACCCTGCTGCACGAGATGACGGCCTCGACCGAAACGCGCTTCATCATCATCACCCATAATCCGATCACGATGGCGCGGATGAACCGGCTGTTCGGCGTCACCATGGCCGAGCGCGGCGTGTCGCAACTGGTGTCGGTCGATCTCGAAGACGCGGTGAAGATCCTCGATCAGAACGTGGCGTGAGCTCCACGTCATCCTGAGGAGCCGCGCGATTACGCGGCCTCGAAGGATGGGCCACGGGCTTCACCCTTCGAGGCTCGCAAGCGCTCGCACCTCAGAGGCTGTGAATCTTTCAATTTTTGCGTTTTCCGACATGAGTCAAATCAAGGGCTTAGACCCCTAGAAACCGTCGAAATTCGAATACATTCACAAACTCTCAGGATGACGTCTCGCCGTTTCCGTCACCCTGAGGTGCCGTAGCGAAGCGAAGGCCTCGAAGGGCGACGGAAACCAACGAAGGATCAAAAAATGACCACACCCACCGACGATCCGCTTGTTTCCACCGACTGGCTCGCCGCCCGTCTCGACGATGTAAAAATCAAAATCATCGATGCGTCCTACAAGATGCCCGGCGTGTTGCCGCGGCCATCCGACGATTACCTTGCCGCGCACATTCCGGGCGCGGTGTTTTTCGATGTCAACGCCATCGCCGATCCCAACGACCCGCGCCCGCATATGTATCCGGACGCCGGACAGTTCGGCCGCGACGTCGCGGCGCTCGGCATTTCCAGTGACGACACCGTGGTCGCCTACGATTCCGGCAGTTGGGTCGCGGCCCCGCGGGCGTGGTGGATGTTCCTGTCGTTCGGCCACGGCAATGTGAAGGTGCTGGATGGGGGGCTGCAGAAATGGCTGCGCGAGGGGCGGCCGACCCATTCCGGCAAGGTCACGCCGAAGTTGGGAAAATTCCAGGCCAGCCTCGATCCCAATTATGTCCGTAGCCAGCGGCAATTGCTCGACAATCTCAAGACCCAGGCCGAGCAATTGGTCGATGCGCGCCCGCGTCCCCGCTTCGAGGGCACGGTGGCCGAGCCGTGGCCGGGCCGCCGCTCCGGACACATCCCCGGCAGCCGCAACGTGCCCTATGCCGAATTGTTCGACCCGAAGACCGGCGCGATGAAGCCGCTCGAGGAGTTGCGAGGTGCGTTTTCGGGCGCTGGCGTCGACATGACAAAACCGATCGTGACCACCTGCGGCTCCGGCGTCTCCGCGCTGGTGCTCACGCTCGCGCTATACCGGCTCGGCGTGCGCGGCACCGCGCTGTATGACGGCTCGTGGGCCGAGTGGGGATTGCCCGACGGGCCCGAGGTCGCGACCGGCCCGGCCTGAACAGAAGTCAGGGGTTGCGCGCCGGCGTCGTCGCCAAGGGTTTGGGCGACAAGGGTTGTTGCGCGAACGGGCTCGCCGGCTGCTGAGCGGCTTGCCGCGCGAGACGGGCGCGCGCCGCGAGCTTCCGGCGCCGCGCCTGCGCGCGCTTGCTGACGGCGCTGCGATCGGACTTGCTGCGATCGGACTTGGCGTCGGCACGCTTTGCCGGCGGCTGCGCCTCGATGGTGACGGGTGGGCCGCCGAGCGTTGCGATTTTGGTCGATGCGTCATCGACGGCCGTCGGCGCGGGCGCGCTGGTCTGGTCGGGCGGTGTCGCGGCGGCTTCGACCGGGGCGGCTTCGGACGCAACAGGGACAGTTTCATTCGCCGGCGGCGGGAAAGTTTGCTCGGTTGCGGCGATCCTGGCTTCGGGAGCCGGCGCATCGGATGACGCCGGCATGTCGGCTTTCGCAGCCGTCCATTCGCTTGACGCAGAACCTTGCGTGACGGGGACCTCCGGTTTTGCCACCTCGGCCGGCGCCGCTTGCACCGGCGCCAACGCTGCGGCTTTTTCGGGCTCGGGCGCTGCGACGGTCGGCGCGGTTTCGGCAGGCGGCGCAACGCTCGTGGCTTGTTCCGTCGGCGCCGAGCCTGCGGGAACATTATCCGGCGCCTTCTCCGGCTCCACGGCCGCCGGTTCGACATGCATCATCGCCAGCACCGGCGGTGTGGCCTCGCTCTGCTGCGCAAACATTGTCTCCGGGGGCGCGTGCCAGGACGGATTGCTGACGAATTGCTCATGCGCCGCACGCAACAAGGCCGCCGCGCCGAGCCCAAAGATCAGGATCGACATCGACAGCACGATCGCGGTGAACAAAAAGCGAAAGCCGGGGAGCATGGGAGAGGACGAGTTCCGCCTTTTGAGCGAAGGCCGTTGAGCCCTGGGAACGCGGTGACCACAAAACAGGCCGCGTTCGCAACGCGGCCGGAACCGTCGGCGCGAGAGCGAATCAGGCTCGATCGAGAATACCGCAACGGGCTCGCGGCGCTTGTTAAAAATCCACGCCGTGAGGGCCTGCCGGCATTGCCGGTAACGCTTCTTTAACCCGGTGCGGCTTCGCTGCAACGGTGTTCACGATCATTACAAATGACGGAAATCTGACGTGATTTCGCGGATTTGTCTTGAATGCGCCGCTATCTTCGGCCATCTGCCATTGGCGGTCCGATGCAGGGCTCGGGGCTATACAAGAGCGATGATGACCAAACGCATTCTGACGATTTGCGCTGCCGTGGCAGCTGTCGCGGCGGGAACCTCGCTTGCGATGGCACAGCCCTATCCGCCGCCTCCGGGCGGCGCCTATTCGACGGCGCCCCAGGCCTATGTGCCGGGCGGCTATCCAGCCGATTATCGGCGTGGACCGGGAACACCGGATTTCGACGCGGTGGACGACGACGAGGCCATGAGTTCGCCGGCGCTGCCGCCACCCGGACCGGTGCTTTCACCGGACGATCCGCGCTATGGCCGCCGACCCGTCTATACCGACCGCGGCGCGCCCGCTGGTCCGATGCCCACCGGCCCGATTCTTTCGCCCGATGATCCCCGTTACGGCCGTCCGGATGGACCGCCGCCGGCCTATACCGACCGCGGCGGCGCCCCCGCCGGTCCGATCCTGTCCCCGGATGACCCGCGTTACGGCCGTCCCGACGGACCGCCGCCGGTGATCTATTCCGACCGTGCTCCCGGAGATGGCGCACCTCGTCCGCCGGAGGCGGTTGCGGGCCAGGGCGGTGTGACCGGATCGCTTCAGCAGCAGCCTCCCGTCGGCGCCGACGGCAAGCCGATGGTTTTGTCCGCGCTGCCGCCGGACGAGCAGCCCGAAGTCGGGCCGGCGCAACTCGCACCGAACCTGCGCCGCCAGGAAGTCGCTTTCGCCACCAAGGAACCGGCGGGAACGCTGATCGTCGATACGCCGAACACCTATCTCTATTACGTTCTGGGTGGCGGACGCGCGATCCGCTACGGCGTCCGCGTCGGCCGCGACGGTTTTACCTGGACCGGCGTGCAGAAGATCTCGCGCAAGGCCGAGTGGCCGGATTGGCATCCGCCGCCGGAAATGATCGACCGTCAGCCTTATCTGCCGCGCTTCATGGCCGGCGGCCCGGGCAACCCGCTTGGCGCGCGCGCCATGTATCTCGGCAACACCGTCTATCGCATCCACGGCACCAACCAGCCCTCGACGATCGGCAAGTTCGTCTCCTCGGGCTGCATCGGCATGCTGAACGAGGACGTCTCCGACCTGTTCGACCGCGTCAAGGTCGGCACCCGCGTGGTCGTGCTTCCCGGCGGCCCGCCGCCCGGCACCACAACCGCATCGGCCCAGCCCGTGCCCGGACCCGCAGGCGCCGGGCCGCAGCCCGCGCAGATGTCGGGCCCTGTCCCCGGCACCCAGCCGACGGTAGTGCCGCCGCTGCCGGCGCCGGTGACGGTGCGCTAGCCGGAAAGTTCGGCTCGAATTTCACTGCAAAGGGCGCGCAATTGCGCGCCTTTTTCATTGCGTTCTGCCGTCATCGCGACAATTGCCGCGTGCACTACGACTCTGTCCTACGCCAACCTTCGCAGCGTCTCGCCCTTGAACCAGGCGTCGATGCCCTCGACCATCTGGTTGTAGTGCGAGCGAAAGCCCTCCTCGGTGACATAGCCGAGATGCGGCGTCAGCACGATGTTGTCGAGTTTTCGGAATGGGTGATCTGTCGGCAGCGGCTCGACCGAGAATACGTCGACCGCGGCGCCGGCGATCTTCTTTTGCTGCAGGGTTTCCAATAGCGCCGCTTCATCGACGATCGGCCCGCGCGCGGTGTTGACGAGGTAGCTGGAAGGCTTCATCCGCGCCAGATCCTCCCGCCCGACCAATCCGCGCGAGCGCTGGCTCAGCACCACATGAACGGTGACGATGTCGGCGGTCGAGAACAGTTCCTCCTTGGTGGCGTAGCCGACGCCGACTTCCTTGCACCGCTCCGCCGTGAGGTTCGGGCTCCAGGCGACCACGTTCATGCCGAACGCTTTTGCCAATCCCGAAACCTTGGCGCCTAATTTGCCGAGTCCGACCACCCCGAGCGTCCTGCCTTCGATCTCGATCCCGACGAATTTTTGCAACGCTTCGCCTGAGTGCATGCGCGCGTTCTCGCGGCCGATATTGCGGGTCAGTTCCAGGATCAGGCCCATGGTCAGGGGCGCGGTCGGGTCGCGTCCCCATTGCGTTCCGCACAGCACCACCTTGTGATCCTTGGCGGCCTCCATGTCGATCGCGGCATTGCGCATGCCCGAGGTGATGAGGAGTTTCAGGTTCGGTAATGCCGCAAACAGCGCGTTCGGGAATGGCGTCCGTTCGCGCATCGCGCAGATGATCTCGAAATCCTTCAGCGCGCCGGCTGCGGCTTCAGTGGAAGCAAAGGGCTGGTTGAACACCGTGACGTCGACACGGTCGGAGACCTTCGACCAGTCCGCGACCCGCAACGACAAATTGATGTAGTCATCGAGAATTGCACAGCGCAGCCGCGTCATGGCGAGGTCCGTTCATGGCGATGATGACGGCTCTGGATGGGCGCCGTCCGGGAAGGCGCCATGGTCGCCCGCAACGAGGATGGGTGCAAGCGCCGCGGCGAAAAAAGCGCCGCGGCGAAAAAAGCGCCGGCTGTCAGGCGCGCGCGGGCGACCTGCGTGCCTTGCTGGCCCGGATTTCGGCGACCATCGAATGGACGGCAGGTGAAACCGCCATGTGTTTGGCGCGCCAGGCGGGGCCCGGGCCGCGCATATAGTGCAATTCCGGCCGGTAGGGGTTGAATGCGCGCGTAAAGAACCGGTGCCAGAAGGTGCGGAATTCTGCGAAAGGACTGGACCCGTCGCGGCTGCCCGCAATGGGTGAAAGGGATTCCGAGGTGATCATGGTCATGACGATCCTGCCTTTTTTCCGGCGACTTCGGTCGCACGGAGCCCTTTTTTGGGGGCTGGCGGGGAGTTTCCGGCGTGAGTCATTAAAAGAAGGTTTCAATTGTCGCTACCCGTAATGATACTGGTGAACGAATGGAAAACGCTGCGGCCTGCGGTTGCCCTTTGGTGGCCGCGCCGCTACATCAGCGCCAGCAAATCTCCGTAAATCCACGGTTTTCAAGGGATCGCGATGGCCCGTCAGTTCGTCTATTTCATGCAAGGCCTGTCCAAGACCTATCCGCCCAACCGTAAGGTGCTCGATAACGTCCATCTGTCGTTTTACCCGGACGCCAAGATCGGCGTGCTCGGCGTCAACGGCTCCGGCAAATCGACGCTGCTGCGGATCATGGCCGGCCTCGACAAGGAATATAACGGCGAGGCCTGGGTCGCCGAGGGTGCCCGCGTCGGCTACCTCGAGCAAGAGCCGCATCTCGACGCCTCCAAGACCGTGCGCGAGAACGTCATGCTGGGCGTCGCCAAGCAGAAGGCGATCCTCGACCGCTACAACGAACTGGCGATGAATTATTCCGAGGAAACCGCCGACGAGATGACCAAATTGCAGGACGAGATCGAGGCCGCGGGCCTGTGGGATCTCGACAGCAAGGTCGACCAGGCGATGGACGCGCTGCGCTGCCCGCCCGACGATTCCGACGTCGAAAAACTCTCCGGCGGCGAACGCCGCCGGGTGGCGCTGTGCCGGCTGTTGCTCGACCAGCCTGAACTCCTGCTATTGGACGAACCGACCAACCATCTCGACGCGGAATCGGTGTCGTGGCTGGAAGGCCATCTGCGCAACTATCCGGGCGCAATCCTGATCGTCACCCATGACCGCTACTTCCTCGACAACGTGACGGGCTGGATCCTCGAACTCGACCGCGGCAAGGGCATTCCCTACGAGGGCAATTACTCGTCCTGGCTGGTGCAGAAACAAAAGCGGCTCGAGCAGGAGGGCCGCGAGGAGGCCGCGCATCAACGCACGCTGGCGCGTGAACAGGAATGGATCGCGGCGTCGCCGAAGGCGCGCCAGGCCAAGTCCAAGGCGCGCTACCAGCGCTACGAAGACCTTTTGAAGCAGGCCAGCGAGAAGCAGACCCAGACCGCGCAGATCACGATTCCCGTGGCCGAGCGGCTCGGTCAGAACGTGATCGATTTCGAGGGACTTACAAAGGGGTTTGGCGATGACCGGCTTCTGGTCGACAATTTGACCTTCAAGCTGCCGCCGGGCGGCATCGTCGGCGTGATCGGCCCCAACGGCGCCGGCAAGACCACGCTGTTCCGCATGATCACCGGGCAGGAGAAGCCGGACAAGGGCACCATTACGGTCGGCGAGAGCGTGCATCTCGGCTATGTCGATCAGTCCCGCGACTCGCTCGACGGCAAGAAGAACGTGTGGGAAGAAATTTCCGGCGGCAACGAACTCATTCTTCTCGGCAAGCGCGAGGTCAATTCCCGGGGCTATTGCTCCTCGTTCAATTTCAAGGGTGCCGACCAGCAGAAGAAGGTCGGCGCGCTGTCGGGCGGCGAACGCAACCGCGTGCATCTGGCAAAAATGCTGAAATCCGGCGCCAATGTGCTGCTGCTCGACGAGCCCACCAATGATCTCGACGTCGATACGCTGCGCGCGCTGGAAGAGGCGCTGGAGGATTTTGCCGGCTGCGCCGTGATCATCAGCCATGACCGCTGGTTCCTCGACCGCATCGCGACCCATATGCTGGCCTTCGAGGGCGACAGCCATGTCGAATGGTTCGAAGGCAATTTCCAGGACTACGAGAACGACAAGATGCGCAGGCTGGGCCAGGATTCTGTCATCCCGCATCGCGTGAAGTACAAGAAGCTGACGCGGTGAGCGGAATCCTCAGTCGGGGATCATGACGGGCACGGCGTGCCGTCGGGCCGCCTCGGCCAGACGGTCGTCGAATGTCGCGAGCGTCGCGCCGCTATGGCGCGTTATCGCGAGGTGAATGGCGTCTGGCGCGCTGAGTTTTGAAGGAAAGTCACGGACGATCTGCCCGGCCAAGGCCATCTGTTCGGGCGCACATCGCACGACCTGGACGGTGCGAGACAGCCAATCGTCAAATCTGCGAAGCGCAAGATTCGCGGTCTCGGCTGTCAGCTGGTTCATTCTGACGCGACGCGAGACAACAGCTGCGAACTCGATCGTGCAGAAGTCACTGACCAGAAAGATCGGCCTTGCTCGGATCAGCCAAGCGTCTGCCTTCGATGAATGTGCATCCTGCAGCAACAGCGCGACCATGACGCTGGTGTCGAGGTAATGGCTCACTAGAAATCGTCGCGCATCGCTCGAATTTCGGCGACGGCATCGCCATCCAAGGATGGCAAACTTTCACGGCATTGACGAAGCCATTCGATGTCCTCCGCGGTGACGCGTCGACCTGCCGGCGTTGCCGGGCGCAGCTCGACGACCGGCTTGCCGTGCCGCGTAATGGTAACCTGCTGGCCGTCCAGAGCCTCATCGACCAGCTTCGAGAGCTGATCTTTCGCCTGGGCAATGGAATAAGTTGACATCGCCGCCTCCAATTTTGGCTACATATGGCCATATTGTCGGAATTGCAAGTCGTTCAGAGCTCTACTAGTCATGTTCGCCCTGCGACCCCCGCCGTGATATTCTGACAACATGACCGAGACCAACGATGAAATTATGGAGCACCTTGCTCATATGCGTAGCGCAGTTGATGACTTGCGCCGAGATATGCGCGAACTGAAGCGGCCTGTCGGCGCGCTTGAGAATCGATACGTGGACATGTCGGGCCAGCTGGACCGTATCAATTTCCGCATCGAGGGTATCGAGCGGCGCCTCGATCTGACCGACGCGTGAGCAGCCTACTCTCTTTCCATATGCGTCGGCTCTTCGTCGCAGGCTTGCTCCTTATGGCGCTACTGCCTCTTCCAGCCCGTGCCGCCGACTCCGGCTTCACCCAGTTCATCGCTTCGCTGTGGCCGGAAGCGCAAGCCGCCGGCGTCTCGCGCGCGATGTTCGACACTGAGACACGTGGCCTTGAGCCCGATTACAAACTGCCCGACCTGATCCTGCCAGGCAGGCCCGCAACCGGCGCCCCGTCGCAGGCCGAGTTCGTGCAGGTGCCGGCGGATTATCTGAAGGAAGCAAGCATCGCGCGGCTCGCTACCGAAGGCCAGCGGCTGATGCAGAAATACGCCAGCGCGCTCGCCGAGATCGAGAAGCGCTTCGGCGTTCCCGCAACCATCGTGCTCGCGATCTGGGGCCGCGAGACCGACTACGGCCGCTATACGCTGCCGTACGATGGCCTGCGCGTGCTGGCGACGCAGGCCTATGTCGGCCGGCGCAAGGATCAATATCGCAATGAATTCATCCTGGCGCTAAAACTGCTCGGCGACGGCGAGGTGACGCGCAAGGACATGCGCTCGTCCTGGGCCGGCGCCACCGGGCTGACGCAATTTTTGCCGTCGGAATTCTATAAGCATGCCGTCGATCTCGACGGCGACGGGCGCAAGGACATCTGGCATTCGGTGCCGGATGCGCTTGCTTCCGCAGCCCAGCAGCTCGTCAACAAGGGCTGGCAGAGCGGCGTGCGCTGGGCTTACGAGGTGCAGGCGCTTGTTAATGTCGATTGTACGCAGGGCGTGCCGGAAGTGACAAAACCGATCGGCGAGTGGCTGCGCGCGGGTTTTGTGCCGGTGCGCGGGCAAAAGCTCAAGCCGGCCGAGCAGGCGGAGCCGGCCTCGCTGCTGCAGCCCGAGGGCATCTACGGCCCGGCCTTTCTGACCACCAAGAACTATTTCGTCATCAAGGAATATAATTTTTCCGATCTGTATGTGCTGTTCGTCGGCCACCTCGCCGACCGCATGCTGAGCGGGCTTGCCTTCGCAACGCCATGGTCGGCGTCGACCCAGCTGCGCACCGCCGATGTCGAAGCGATGCAGCGCGGGCTGACGCGGATCGGCCTCTATGCCGACAAGGTCGACGGCAAGGCCGGCATGAAAACCCGTGCGGCACTCGGCGCCTATCAGAAGTCGGCCGGCCTCAAGGTCGATTGCTGGCCGAGCGAAGCGGTGCTGCGTTCGATCGGCGCGGCGCACTGACTATCGCGGCGACGTTGCCCCTCACGGTGAGGAGCCGCGCGACTTGCGCGGCGTCTCGAACCATGAGGCCCGTGGCCCATCCTTCGAGACGCGCGCAAGGGCGCGCTCCTCATCAGGATGAGGGAGAGAGACAAGAGAAAAACCCGGCCGAAGTATCGGCCGGGTTCAAGATCAGGCGATGATCGCCGTTCAAATCAATCGCAGACTTGGATGCGGCGGAAGCGCCACTCGTAGCCATCCCAAAAGCGCTGGCGCTGCCAATAGCAGGGAGGCCCCGGGGGCGGTGCTTCTTCCACATACACCGGTCCGCCATAGGCCGGGCGGCTGGAGGCGATGGCACCGCCGACGATCGCGCCGCCGATGATTCCGCCGGCCACAGCCGCGCCGAGGCCACGCTGCGCGCTTGCGGGCGTCGCTGCGAGCGAAGCAGCGATCGTGCCGACTGCGACGAAGGCAGCAAATGTCTTCTTCATGTCTTGGGCTCTCCTGGAGATGGCGCTTTCGGTCGGCGCCGGGTTGATGGTTAATCACGCCTGATTCGAAGCTGGCCGTCTCGCTAAAAGAAAGCGCACAACAGTCAATCGAAAGTAAACGTTCTCAAGCTGATGGCCGGAAAAAGCGGTTTTTTCAGGCCAATAGCCGAAACGTTCCCGGAAGCGCCATGACTCGGGAACGCCGGAGCTTGTTTGTAACGAAGATGAACGGCGGTCAGCCGCAGACCCGCACGTTGCGAATCCGCCAGCCATAGCCGTCCCAGAAGCGCTGCCGCTGCCAGACGCAACCGCCGTAATAGTCGTCGGCGACATAGGCCGGGCCGCCGTAATAGCCGTAGCCGGGGCCGTAATAGCCGTAACCGGGTCCATAATAGCGGGGGCCGGCGAGCGCGCCGCCGACGATGGCGCCGCCAATAATTCCGCCCGCGATTGCAGCACCAACGCCGCGTTGCGCATGGGCCGGGGCGGGCGCCGCCACGGACGAAACGGCGAGGGTGGCGATGGCAGCGAGTGCCATCAAAGATTTCTTCATGGCGTCACCTTTCTCAATCGACCAAGGACAGCGGATGAAGCCGTCCGTCGCGGCAAAGGTTCCACATTTCGCTTGAACGATCAATGAACAACCGCGCCACATTTGGCGACCAATATTGACCATCCCAAGGCGTTTTTGCAATGCACAACAGGTGGCAAGCGGCTGGTCTGGGTGCGAGGAAATCATGACTAACGCGATGACGGCATTTATGGTCGCGGGCGGCGCCGCGGCGGTTGCGCTCTACCTGCTGATGACGCGATTAGAAAGCCGCAGGCGAATTCGCCGCTCGTCCGCCGATGGCGCGGCGCCGGACCCGGCGAGCTATTTCGGCGGCGATGGATGGTCGCTCGCAAGTTGGTTTGGCGGCGGTCATTCCACCTTCGATAGTTCGGGACATCAGGGGGATTCAAGCGGCTTCCATAGCGGCGGCGACTTTGGCGGAGGCGGAGGCGATTTCGGGGCAGGTGGAGGCGACGGTGGTGGAGGCGGCGATGGCGGAGGCGGCGACGGCGGGGGTGGTGGAGGCGATTGACGCGACGCGCCGACCGAAAAAGGACCTCGATATTGATCCGCTGCAATGCCGGATTTTAGAGCCGTTCTAGTCTCTATCCGGTTCCAGTTTGGAATCACTTCAAAACGCGGTTTTTCCTTTTGCATCCCGCCGCCACCTTAAATATCTGATGGCTGTGCATGACCGAAGGGCGTTATCGTTTTCATGATTGTTTGTTCCTGCAACGTGCTGAGCGACGACGATGTCCGTAACGCCGTCAACGCCTCGGAAGACCTTCCGCGCAACGCCAAACAGATCTACGGCTGTCTCGGCTGCAGCGCCGAATGCGGCCGCTGCGCGCGTACCATCAAGACCATTATTGACGATGCGCTCGGCGCCTGCGCCAAGGCCTGCCATTCCGGATGCCCGCACCGCCTGAGCGATGCGGACGCGGATGTGGAGGGCGAATTCGCGCTCGCTGCCTCCTGAAGCCCTTAAAATCGCAGCGCTACCCGTCTGGCATTTTCAGCAATGGGTTGCTCCCGCCGCTAAGGTGACTTAGTAGCGTTCCAGGTTACTTACCCCGGCAAGCGGAGTGCATCATGCAGGGCGACGCCAAAGTCATCGACTACCTCAACAAGGGCCTGCGCCACGAGCTCACCGCCATCAACCAGTATTGGCTGCATTACCGGGTCCTGAACAACTGGGGCTTGCTGGAGATGGCCAAGACCTGGCGCAAGGAATCCATCGAGGAGATGGAACACGCCGACAAGTTCACCGACCGCATCCTGTTCCTCGACGGGTTTCCCAACATGCAGGTGCTCGATCCCTTGCGGATCGGGCAGAACGTCAAGGAGATCATCGAGTGCGATCTCGCCGCCGAGATCAGCGCCCGCAATCTTTACCTGGAGGCGGCGACCTACTGCCACAGCGTCAAGGATTACGTCTCGCGCGATCTGTTCGAGAGCCTGATGAAGGACGAGGAGCACCACATCGACTTCCTCGAAACCCAACTCGACCTGATCGGGCGGATCGGGCTCGAGCTCTACACCCAGAAGCATGTCGGCGGGCTCGAGAGCCAGTCGTAGCCTGCGGTCGACTTCTGGCAGCAAGCAAGCGTCGTTATTCAATTCGTCACGGCCGGGCATAGCCGTCCGAAGGACGGCGTCGCTTCCGCTCGCCTATGTCCCGGCCATCCACGTCTTCCTTCTACACTACAACGCAGCGAAGGCGTGGACGCCCGGGACAAGCCCGGGCATGACGGGGAGAAAGCGGATCGACCCTACAGCTGCGTCTTGTAACGCTCTTCGACCACCGTCTGCGGTTCAGGCTCGCCCAAACTCGTCTGGTCGTGGATCATCTGGCTGATGCTCGGCAGCACGGCGCGTTCGACGCGCGTTTCCGTCGACCATAGCTTCGAGCGCATCAGCGCCTTGCCGCAATGGAAGTAGACCTCGTCGACTGCGATGTTGAGCACCGCGCGCGGCGGCTTGCCGAATTCCACCATCGACGCCATCAGTTCCGGATCCGCCGACAGCTTGCCGCGGCCGCCGACGCGCAGCGTCTCGTCGATGCCCGGCACGAAGAAGATCAATTGCAAGAGGCCGCTTCCCTCGACGATGTTGCGAAAACTGTCGATCCGGTTGTTGCCGGAACGATCCGGCATCAGAAGCTGGTTTGGGCCTGCGACATGGACAAAACCGGGATTGCCGCCGCGCGGCGAGGCATCGACGCTGGCGTCGGAACCGGACGTCGCCAATACGCAAAACGGCGACATCCCGATGAACTTTTTCGCGTGCACGTCGATCTCCGGCCGCGCCTTCGCGATCACGCGCGGGGTGGGTTTGGCGTAGATCGTTGCGAGGTCGCTGGCGCTGAGGTCGGTCAAGGGCCTTCTCCGATCAGGGTTTTGGCAAGAGTATCACCATGCAACGGTTCCGTCATCCCAGCGTGAGCGCAGGTTCTCTCTTTCGTCATTGCGAGCGAAGCGAAGCAATCCATAGTGCCTGAGAGGAAGAATGGATTGCTTCATCGCGGAGCCTGTCATCGGGCGCGCGTTCGCGCGACCCGTTGGCTCCTCGCGATGACGCCGTTCGAACGCTCACACCGCATCCGCCGGCACAAAGCAGCTGATGACGATGCCGCCGCGGTGATGTACGTACCACACCACGGCCTCGCCGACCGGATTGCCGCGGTCGCGGATGATGGCGTGCGCGGGGACCTGCATCCACTGGCCCTCGATCGGCACCCAATAGGCGCCCTCGCGAAAATCATATTCGGTGCGATGGCCGTCGGAGATGTCGCAGCAGGGCACACCGTTCGGCGCGATCACGCCCTTGAACCAGGCGCGGATGTCGGACGGCACGTTGTCATATTGCCCGTTATCGAAGGCGAGCGCCGCGCTTGTCAGCGCAGACAGGCACGCCAGCAGGGCGAGCTGCGCGAACCTTCGCATGCGATCCTCCGCATCGTTAGATTGGCTTCGTTACATCGGCTTTCGTCCCGTGCACCTCTTCCGGGCACACCGCGAATCCTAGGATTGATTGCGATTAAGCCCGAGCTGCCAGAAGGATGCACGCTCAAAAAATAAGCGTCACGCTCGCTTGCGAATTGATGCAGCGCAAAACTAGATCTTGCCCGCGTCGAGCAGCGACTTCGGTGCAACGTTTCGCCAGGCAACGGCGAGGGCGCTTTGCAGCGTCGTCTCGCCGGCGGCCGTGAGCCGCACATTTGTGCTGCCTCGCTTGCCCCAGCCGCCAGGCACCGGCCGGAAGATTTCGGGCTCGCTCTCGACCAGCACCGATTGTTGTTCAGGTGTCAGCTTGACCATGCCCCAATTCCGGTCCGGATAACCGAGCGTCGCGAACACCCGCTTGCCGACGCGAAAATCCGGATGTCCCTGGTGCGAGCCTTCGCTTACCCCGGGCAAATCCAGCGCGATCTGGCGAAAGCGGCTCGACGACATGACGCGCTCACTCCAGCAGCTGCACCCGCCTCACATCGTGCGCTGCGGCGCTGAGTGGAGCAATTCCTGCAGTGGCTGCGTGTAGAATTTCGCATTGCCGGTAGTGAGATGGCCGCGCGTCTCGGTGCTCGCCGGGATCAAATAGAGTTTTGTGTTTTTGATGCGTTTCATCGCGGCGTCGGTGACGCCGGTTTCCGGCGGGTTGCGTTCGTCGTCCGCGGCGTTGATCGCAAGCACCGTCGCCTCGATCTGCTCCAGCCTCGGGGAAGGATTGTAATCGTGCGAGGCTTCCCATTGGTAGATGTAGTCGTTGGCGTCGGCCGTCACGGGCGTCGCCAGTAATTCGTCGACCATCTGGTCGGCCTTCGCCGCCGTCGGCGCCAGCGTCTGGTAGCCGAGCGTGCCGCCGGCCGAGGCAATGCGATAGGCGGCGATGGCGTATTTCATCATCCGCGGCGGCGTCGTGTAATTGCCGCCATTGTAATCGGGATCGTTGCGGATGGTTTCCAGCATCAGCCGCCGCAGCATCCAGTTGCGCGCCGCCATTTCGGTCGGCTGGGAGGCCATCGGCACCAGCGCGTCCATCATGTGCGGGTACTTCACGCCCCAGAGCCAGGTATGCATGCCGCCCATCGAATTGCCGATCACGAGCCGCAGATGCTTGATGCCGAGCCCTTCCGTGACCAGGCGATACTGCGCATCGACCATGTCGTCGTAATCATATTTCGGAAATGCCGTCTTCATGCCATCGGACGGTTTTGATGATTTGCCGTGGCCGATGCCGTCGGGAATGATGATGTAGTATTTTGACGCATCGAGCGGCTGGCCGGGGCCGAACAATTCGCCGGCAAAGGTTGGCGTCAGCATGGACGCAGCCGAGCCGCCCGAGCCGTGCAGCACCAGCACCGGCTGGCCGGCTGGCTCGCCGACGGTGGTATAGTGCAGCCGCAATTTCGGCATGGTTTCGCCGGTGTGGAATTTGAAATCCTTCGCCGTCCAATCGCCCTGCTTCGGGGTGGGATAGTCGGCGGCCAGCGCCGTGAACGAGGTCATCGCAAAGATCGCCGTTAACACTGCGTGAGAAAATTTCATGGTGCGTCTCATCCGGGCACGGCCGCTCTTACACGATCGCTCTTGGTGGGGCTGCTTGGCGGTGACCGTACCATGCCGAACGTGACGCGCGCAGAGGGCGGCGTCGCCGGCTCGTCAAAAAAAATTTGTCATGTCAGGGGAATACTATGCCGTGTCCTCGACGTCGGTCTCCGGACGGTCGCCGCCGGCCGCGGTCTCGGTGTGCCATTTGCCGTCGGAGGTCTCGTATTCGATCGCCTCGGTACGCCCGGGCACGCGCTGCTCGGCGGCGGCGCGCTTGGCTGCGGCCAGGGCGGCTGCGTGGCTCGTAAAGGCTTCGGAAAACACGCCGTTGACGGTGTAGGCCCAGCCGCCATCGTGCTCGACAATCTTGTAGGTGACGTGGGACATGGAAGGCTCGCTTGTCTTGGCGGAGACGACGGGGTGAACTTGGCGACCATTCTATGCCAAAATGAGGCGCGCTGCAGGTATTTTGGATCAGATGCAGGGTGGACAGAGGAGAAGAAAATGTGCCGCAACATCAAGACGCTGTTCAATTTCGAGCCGCCGGCAACCGATCACGAGGTACACGCCTCGGCGCTGCAATTCGTGCGAAAGCTTTCCGGCTTCAACAAGCCGTCGCAGGCCAATGCGGAAGCCTTCGACCGTGCGGTGGCCGAAGTCTCGGCCTCGGCCCGCCGGCTGCTGACCTCGCTGCATACGCATGCGCCGGCGCGCGACCGCGAGACCGAAGCAGAAAAGGCGCGCGAGCGATCGCGCTTACGGTTTGGCTGAATGATAGTTCGCCGAATTTCCAGGCGATGCAGCCCAAGGTACGACGAGTCGTGGCGTCCTAGGCCGCTTTCGCGGCTTTGCCCGTACCTGCGTGGACCTACTTCTTGTCCTTGTGCTTGTGGCGCTTCTTCTTCTTGTCCTTGCGGTCGTCGTCATCCTCATCGGATGCATCGCCGTGCTCAGCCGCTTCCAGCGCCTCGCGCTCACGGGTTTCACGCTCGGCTGCCTCGCGTTCGCTGGCTTCCTGGGCCTCGCGTTCACGCAGCCGCTTGTAGTCTTCATAGGCATCGAACACGAGATGCAGCCATGGCATCACCTGCTCGATCGACGGCAACTGGCCGGGCGGTCCGGCTTCGCCGCGCGGACCCGCGTCGCCCCTCGCGCCGGGCTTGCCCTGCGGGCCGATCTCGCCGCGCGGTCCTTGCGAACCGGGCTTGCCTTGCGGGCCCGGCTTGCCGCGCGGACCTTCCGGTCCGGGCCGTCCGGGATGGCCTTGCGGCCCGGCGCGCCCCGGCTCGCCGCGCGGGCCTTGCGGTCCCTGTCGTCCCTGCCGGGTGACTGTATCGTCTGCCAATTGCCGCTCCCATGGACTCGAAGCCGGTTCTTAGCAGACGATTGACGACGGCAGCAATTGAGCGGCGGGTTCCGGCCGGTTTGATCAACAATCAAATATGCGCCGCGCGGTCATGAACGCTGCCGCGCATCCCACACGACCGGCAGATTGAGCAGGCCGCGGAACGCCCAGCCGCCGATCCGCACCGGCTCGCTGTGATCGAGCCGCAATCCCTGCAACCGATTGAAGATGCTGGGCAGCGCGACGTCGGCGACCATCGCGCGCGAGGCAAACGCGCCGGCGCAATAATGTGGGCCGGCGCCGAAGGCGATGCTCTTCTGGGTGTCGCGGGTGATGTCGAAATCGTCCGGCTTGGCAAAACAGGCCTCGTCGCGATTGGCCGAGCCGAACATGAAGAACACGCGGTCCTCCGGCTCGAAATCGACGCCGCCATACACCCAGGGTTTTGCCACCCGCCGCGGCGACATCCCGATCGGCGCGATCCAGCGCGCATATTCCTCGAACACGTCGAGCCATTTTGCCTTGCCTGCGCGGACCAGCGCGAGCTGATCGGGATGCGTCAACAGCGCCCAGACCGTGCCGGAGATGGCGTCGCGCGGTTCGTTCTGGCCGCCCGAGATCGCAAGTTTTACGTTGGCCCGCACGCTTTCGATTGGTTGGCCGGCGGCGAGCAATACGCTGAGAATCGACATGTTCGGATGCTTTGTCAGAACCGGCACCATGTCGTCGATGGCGGCGTCGATGCCGGCGGTCGCGGCATGGCAGCGCGCCTCGATTTGCCTGTCGCCGGTGTAATTGGCGATGCCGTCGATCATGGCCTGCGACCACGCGTCCATGTCCTGAAAGCGCATGTCGGTCAGCCCGGTGATGTCCTTCAGGCATTCGGCCGACAGCGGCAGCGCGAACGCCTTGGCGAGGTCGGCGCGGCCGGAAGGCGCAAGCTCATCGAGGATGCGGTCGGCATGGGCCTGGAACTGCCGGATCCAGGTGTCGCGCACGGTGCGCGGCGACACCGAGGGAAACATCGCCGCGCGTTCCTTCATATGCGCATCGCCGTCCTTGCGCATCATGTTGTGGCCCATCAACGTATTCATCAGACCGGCCGGCTGGTGCGAGGAGAACACGTCGATGCGTTTTTCCTGCGTGAAGATGTCGTTGCGGCGGGTGAAGACGGTCGAGCCGAGCTGCGGCACGAACGCGATCGGCGCCTCCTTCCGCATTTTTGCCAGCGCAGGATAGGGATCGGCCCAGAACGCCGGCACGTCGATATCGAAATGCGGGGCATTGGACATGGGGTTTCGCTCCACCCGGGACTTTCCGCCCGGCTGGCGCGGATATTAATCACAATGCGCAGGCACGTCTAATCCGTCGGCCGAATATTGCCGGATCTTGTTGCGCAGCGTGCGCACGGAGACCCCGAGCACGCGCGCGGCGCGGGTCCGGTTGCCGTCGCAGCGGCCGAGCGTCTGCAGCACCAGCTCGCGCTCGACCTCGCCGACGGTCGAGCCGATCAGGAGCGGCACGATTTCGTTGGGAGCCGGCGAGGGCAGCGGCGGAATTTCGGGGGAGGGGGCGGGGAACAGATGAATAGGGAACACCTGGCTCATGGACGCAACTCCGATCAAGGTCGCTTCCTTTCGGGAAGCGAAACCATCGTGAACTGACAGCCCCTGCCGAGGCCGAACGTCGTCTGATTTGGTTAACAAAATCCTAACGGAGGTCCATCGACCGTCCTAACCGCCACCGGCGCCGCCTTTATCCCCGACCTCATCCTCAGAGCTTGTGAATCTTTCGATTTTTGCGTTTTCCGACATGAGTCAAATCAAGGGCTTAGACCCCTAGAAGCCGTCGAAATTCGAATACATTCACAAACTCTCAGGATGAGGTCGATATTTTCATCCGCCCCTCAAACCGTCAGATACCCGCCGTCGGCCATCACGATCGTCCCCGTGACAAACGCCGACAGGTCCGACGCCAGGAAAATCGCCGGCCCGACGATATCCTCCGGCTTGCCGGTGCGGCCGAGCGGGGTGTGATCGACGAAGATTTTCACCAGCTCGGGATTGCCGGCGCGTGTCTTCTCGTTCAGCGGCGTTTCGATGAAGCCCGGGCCGATCGCGTTGACGCGGACGCCGTCCTTGCCGAGTTCGGCCGCCAGCGCGCGCGTCAGGCCGAGCACGCCGTGCTTCGAGGCGGTATAGGCCGGCGAAGTCGGCGTGCGCAGATGCATGAACGACTGGATCGAGCCGATATTGACGATGCGCCCCTTGGCCGCCCGCAGGCTTTCCAGCAACGCATGCGTCACGTTGAAGACGCCGTTGAGATTGATGGCGATGATGTCTTCCCAATCCTTGATCACCGCCTCGGCCGCGCCCAGCATGCCGTTGCGCCGCGTGATGCCGGCATTGTTGACCAGGATCGACACGTGCCCGACCTTGTCGGCGATTTGTTTTGCCATCGCGACGCACGCCTCGCGCCTGGTCACGTCGAGCACAAAGCTCTCCGCCTTGCCGCCGGCTTCGCGGATCTCCCGCGCCGTCTCGGCCGCCGCCTGCGCGTTGATATCGAGCGCCACCACGCGTGCGCCCTCCTTGGCATAACCGAGCGCGATCGCCCGTCCGATGCCGGAACCGGCGCCGGTGATGACCGCGATATGATCCTGGAGAAGGGGCATGGCGTTTCCTCTGTTTTTTGGGTTTTCGCGTTCGCTACAAACTAATTCAAAATGGCGAGCGCATAAACGGAAGCTTTACCGCCGCGTTGTATTGCTTTCGGCTGCCCATGGATAGACAGCTCTGGGAATGGAAACTCGGGATCGATCGGATTTGGTCGGCGGCTTCGCCCGACTATCACGAAGCCGCATGCCTTGCCGCCGAGATCGCACACGCAAGCAAGGAGGCGCTGCTGCGGCAGGCGGCGACCCAGGCGATGCCGATCCTGCGCAGCGCCTCGGATGAAAATTCAGAACAGGTGACCAGGGACGCCGCGCTGCGCCGCCTCGGAATCCTTCGCGAAGTACTCCATGGGCTCACCACCCAGCCGTTCGGCAAGCGCGGCATCGCGCCGAAATTGCCGACGCCGGAGGAGCGGTACCGGCACCTGCTTGGGTTGCCGCTCGGCCGCCGATTGTCCGGCGCCGAGATCCATCAGGCCTACAAGCGCGTGGCCAAGCGGGCGCACCCGGATGCCGGCGGCAGCGCGCGGGAATTTTTGGAACTGTCCGCGGCGCGCGATGCCTTGATGAAGGAGAGATAGGCTTTTGCGGCGCCTGCGGCGGCCACGCGTGCTCGGCTGATCCGGCTCATGAAACCGCATTCCCTTCATTTCTGTTGCAGGCAGCTCGGATAGGGCGCGGTTTCGCCGGCGATGATCGCGCACAGCCGGATCGGCATCAGTTCGCGCATCCGTCCCTGCCATTTGGCCTCGTCGATGTCGGCGGCGCCCGATGCCGGCGCCGCGCGCTCGGCCCACTGGATGGTATAGGCATCGGAGGTGCCTTTCACGCCGATGATCAGCGCCGTTTCGCCGTGCTTGTCGGCGCTGGTATCGACCTTTCCGCAACCGGCCACGGCAACGTATGCGTCCTGATCGCCCAGCCTGGTTTCGCCAAGACCCTTGGCGGCGAAACTTTCGGGACAGGCTTTCTTGAAACCTCCCGCGATCGACGCCGCGAGGTTTTGCGCCGAGAAGTTGGGAGCGCTTGCCAGCCCCTTCGCGCCGGTGATCGTAATCATCTGCGACCATTGATTGACCGTCTCGCCCTTGAGAACGGCTTCGCGAATATAGAACGCGTCCTTGGTATTCTCGTGAACGGTGGCGAACCTGGCCGGCATCGAAAATCGCACCAGCTGGCCGAACACCGGCGAGATCACGGTGAACGTTGCCGGCGCGGCGGCCGGGCTTTCCGCCCGCGATGGGACGGCCGCGGCCGCGAGCAGGCCGGTCGCAACGATGACGGCAAGTGTTGTCGGGGCTGGACGCATCGCGGCAAGGCTTTCTTGCTGAACAGGATTCGACATCAAGGGTGCACCAGCCGTTGCAGCGACGCAAGAATAAGTGGGCACGGCGCGATGCCGCGACCGTGCCCACCTCTCCGCCGATCGAACGCTAACGCGCAAAGTTCGCCGGGAGCGATGCCCCGGACATGCCTTGAGTAGCGACAAGCCGCGGTTCAAAGGGGGGAATGTAGGATGGGTTGAGCGATCTCGTCCGCCGAAGCTCAACGAGCGAAGGCGGAAGCAATACCCATCGCCTCACCGGAAGCGATTTGATGGGTTTCGCTGCGCTCAACCCATCCTACGATCCCGCGGGCCAACCGATCACTTCCCCGCGAGCGAGGCGACGCATTCGATCTCGATCAGCATCGCCGGATTGGGCAGCGCGTGGACAACACAGGTCGTGCGCGCCGGATAAGGCGCCGGCCCGAACGCCCCGGCATACAGCGCGTTCATCGGCCCGACATCGGAAGCGCGCGTCAGCAGCACGTTGACCTTGACGAGATCGCGGAAGGTCGCACCGGCCTCCTCGAGCACGCGCTTGATGTTGCGAACGACAAACCCGAACTGCGCCTCAAAGCTGTCCGGTATCGCGCCGTCGGCGTCAAAGCCGGGAATGCCCGAGACAAACAGCAGGTCGCCGGTCCGCACCGCAAACGACAGCGGCGGTGTGGTGAGACCGGCGGGAGCGGCGAAATGTTTGATGGGGGCCATGGGGGTCCTCCTGGGGTGAGGCAGGGGAGTGTAGCGCAAAGGTGCCTGCTTGGTGAAGCACGCTATTGCGCCGTGCCCACCGTCCGGCATTCCACGGGTGAGGGGCTTTCGGAAATACAGATTCGATTGTCAAACAGCGGGAGGATGTGCGTCCGCATTCTCGCGGCGCCATGCGCCCGAGCTTTGCGTCGCCGCCCTCTGAACAAGAGGGCGCAGGGAAAGCCGGGTGCGCGCTGCACCCGCGGTCTCGTGTGCAAAAATGCACAAAAAAAACGCACACGAGCATACAGGTTCAGCGGAGGCAATCCGGCTTTCCCTGCGCAGTGGTTTACGGCTTATTCCGTGCTCTCCCCGGTGACCGGGCTTTCTTGCCACCGTCATTGGCGGGATGCTTCCCGCCAACTTGACGCCAGCGTCGGGGCGTCAGGACCACACGGCTTCGCCGTCCGCGACAACGGCGTTCGTCATTCGCCGCTTTCGCGTCCACCGCATCCCACCGCGCGTTCGTGACGATCGCGACCCGCCCCTCTCATCGGGTGAGACACGCGAAGCTAAAGCACTGATTTGCCCGACGGGTTAAGCGGAATATTTTTGTCAGAGGGGCTGGACAGGGTTTTGGGTGATTTGCCCGTCGGGTTGCTTTGTCGCACCCGGGCCTCAAGATTTCGCTTGCGCGTGAAGCGAAGCAGTGAAGTAGGGCGGGTTAGTTTTACTGAGTCACTTGGTCGCGGCCGATGAGGCTGAGAATCAAGTAATTGAGGAGATTCGGATTTTGGCACGTGGGAGGGCCGGATGAATCTCAAGCAGGCAGGAGACGGCGAAGCGCGGTTTGCG
>Ga0185299_10002792_pt1 | contig 25536 bp, 25 predicted proteins | sample PaiPotPPA55metaG_FD_128002 | JGI IMG/M metagenome (GOLD analysis project Ga0185299, IMG submission 128002) | Iron sulfur acid spring bacterial and archeal communities from Banff, Canada, to study Microbial Dark Matter (Phase II) - Paint Pots PPA... ...
CCTCGCGACCTGGCGCCGCGGCGTCGATACCGAGATGTTCAAGCCGTATCCGAAGGATATCCTCACCCTGCCGCGCCCGATCGCCGCCTACGTCGGCCGTGTAGCGGTCGAAAAGAACATCGATGCATTCCTCAAGATGGCCTGGACCGGCAGCAAGGTCGTCATCGGCGACGGTCCGGAGCGGGCGCGGCTCGAGAAGCAGTACCCTCATGCCACATTCATCGGCTACCGTTTCGGCGAAGATCTCGCGAAGCATTTGGCGGCGGCCGACATCATGGTCTTTCCGAGCCGCACCGATACCTTCGGCCTGGTCAATCTCGAGGCCATGGCGTGCGGAATTCCGGTGGCCGCGTACCCCGTGACCGGGCCCATCGATGTGATCGAGGACGGAGTCACCGGAGCGCTGGACTTGGATCTCGCGGACGCGGCGCGGCGCGCGCTCAAGTTGGACCCCAAGGACTGTCGGGAGCGTGCCTTGAAATCCGGCTGGGATGTCTGCAGCCGCGAATTCGAAGGCAACCTCGAGCGTTGCGACGGCCCGCCTCAGCCGAAGTTGATCTTGGCTTCGAGGTTGGTGCGCGAATCCGCGCTCGACAATGCTTCCTCGAGTTCGATCCGCCCCTCGCGCACGAGATTGTAGAGCGCACTGTCGAAACTCAGCATGCCGCGTTCCGTGCCCGTGCGGATCGCCTCTTTCACGCCGATCACGTCGCCCTTCTTGATGAGTTCCGAGATGTACGGAGTATTCATCATCACTTCGCACGCCGCCACCCGCGTGCCGGTCTTCGCGAAGACCAGCCGCTGCGAGAGGATGGCACGCAGATATTGCGACAGATCCAGGAAAATCTGGTTGTGCTGATCGCGCGGAAACATGTTGATGATGCGGTCCAGGGTCTCGGCGCAATTGTTCGCATGCAGGGTCGCGATGCACAAATGCCCCGTGCCGGCGAGCGCGATGGCCGCCTCCATGGTTTCACGGTCGCGAATCTCGCCGACCAGAATCACGTCCGGAGCCGAGCGCACGGCGCTGCGCAGGGCGCGTGCGAAGGTCTTGGTATCGAGGCCCACTTCGCGCTGGTTCACGATGGACTTCTTGTTGGTATGCAAGAACTCAATCGGATCCTCGATGGTCAAAATATGGTCCGATGAGGTCTCGTTGCGGTAATTGATCATCGCCGCGAGCGTGGTGGACTTGCCGGCGCCCGCCGCACCCACCATGAGAATCATCCCGCGCTTCAGCATGACCAGATCTTTCAGCACGTCGGGCATGCCGAGATCTTCCAGCCTGGGCATTTCCGCGGTGATGTAGCGCAGCACCATCGCGGGATAGCCGCGCTGATAGAAGACGTTGACTCGAAAGCGGCCCAGTCCGGATTCGGAAATCGCGAAATCGATTTCCAACTCCTCGTTGAAATGCTCGATTTGTTCCTGGGTCATGAGGCCGAGCGCCGCCTGGCGCACGGTCTCGGGACTCAATACCTGCTTGTTGACCGGAAATATCTTGCCCTCGATCTTGATCTTGACGGGCGCGTTGCAGGTAAAGAACAGGTCCGACGCCTTTCGCTCGACCATCAGTTTGAACAGCGGCTTGGTGTTCATCACCTGAGCCGGAACGTCGGGTGACGCGGACATAGGCTTAGAACACCTGGCCTTCTTCTTCCTCGACGATTTGCAGCGCCTGGCCGCCCTCTTCCGGATTCTTCATCTCGCGCTTGCTCTCGAGCTTCACGCGCAGGCGCAGCTCGTTCTTCGAATCGGCGTTGCGCAGCGCATCTTCATAGGAAATCAAACCCGCTTCGTAGAGCTCGTACAGCGCCTGGTCGAAGGTCTTCATGCCAAGCCGGTTGGAGCGCGACATCACGTCCTTGATCTTGGCAACTTCGCCCTTGAAGATCAAATCCGAGATCAGCGGCGAGGCCAGCATGATTTCCATCGCCGCGATGCGGCCGGTCCCGGCTTCGCGCGGTATCAGGCGCTGCGAGATGAGCGCGCGTATGTTCAAGCTGAGATCCATGAGCAACTGCTCGCGCCGTTCTTCGGGAAAGAAATTGATGATGCGGTCGATCGCCTGGTTCGAGCTGTTGGCGTGCAGTGTGGCCAGCACCAAGTGGCCGGTTTCGGCGAATTGAATGCCGTATTCCATGGTCTCGCGATCGCGGATTTCGCCGATGAGAATCACATCCGGCGCCTGCCGCAGGGTGTTCTTGAGGGCAAGATGCCAGCTTTCGCAATCGACGCCGACTTCGCGGTGGGTGACGACGCAGCCCTTGTGCGCATGCACGTATTCCACCGGATCCTCGATGGTGACGATGTGGCCGCGGGTCTTCTCGTTTCGGTAGCCGACCATCGCCGCGAGCGAGGTGGATTTGCCGGATCCCGTGCCGCCCACCAAAATCACGAAGCCGCGCTTGGAGAGGACGACCTCCTTCAATATGGGCGGCAGCTCGAGCTCCTCGAACGTCGGAATCTTGGCGTTGATGGTACGCAGCACCGCGCCGGTAAAACCCTGCTGCACGAAGGCGCTGACGCGGAAACGGCCGATGCCGGGCGGTGAAATCGCGAAATTACATTCCTTGGTGGCGTCGAATTCCTTGGTTTGCCGGTCGTTCATGATGGCGCGCACCAAGCCTGCGCTCTGCTCCGGGCTCAAGGAACGATCGGATTGAGGCCGGATTTCGCCGTCCACCTTGATCGCCGGCGGAAAACCGGCGGTGATGAAGAGATCAGATCCCTTCTTTTCGACCATCCGCCGAAGCAAGTCTTGCATCAGGCGTATTGCTTGTTCGCGTTCCATAGTATGTGTGTCCTATCTTACGGCGCGCCCGGCGCGCCGCCACAAATTCGGGGTTCGCGGCTCCTCGCGAACCCCGTTAAAAGGTTGCGCGAAGCGCATCAAATAGAATCCTTGTTCTGAGCTTTGTACTTGGCCTCTTCGCGGCTGACGACGCCCTTCTGCACCAATTCCTGCAGGCATTGATCGAGAGTCTGCATGCCCTGGCCCTGGCCCGTTTGAATCGCCGAATACATTTGCGCGATTTTGCCTTCTCGGATCAAGTTTCGGATAGCGGGTGTGCCGATCATGATTTCGTGCGCCGCAATACGGCCGCCGCCTACCCGTTTCATCAAAGTCTGCGAAATCACGGCCCGCAGGCTCTCGGACATCATGGCGCGTACCATATCCTTTTCCGCGGCCGGGAACACATCCACGATTCGGTCTATGGTCTTCGCGGCCGAACTCGTGTGCAGGGTGCCGAACACCAGATGCCCGGTTTCCGCCGCGGTCAACGCCAGGCGGATCGTCTCTAGGTCGCGCATTTCGCCCACCAGAACGACATCGGGATCTTCGCGCAGCGCCGAACGGAGCGCCTCGCTGAACCCCAAGGTATCGCGATGCACTTCGCGCTGGTTGACCAGACAGCGCTTGCTTTCATGCACGAACTCTATGGGGTCTTCGATCGTGATAATGTGGTCGGGACGGTTGTCATTGCAATGATTGACCATGCCGGCAAGCGTGGTCGACTTGCCCGAGCCGGTCGGCCCGGTGACCAACACGAGACCGCGGGGGAGCATGCATAGATCTTTGAAAGTCTTGGGCGCGTTCAATTCGTCAAGCGACAGGATGGTGGACGGAATATTGCGGAATACCGCCCCCGCGCCGCGATTTTGGTTGAAAGCATTCACGCGGAAGCGCGCCAGCTTGGGAATTTCGAACGAAAAGTCCGTTTCGAAGAACTCTTCGAAGGCCTTGCGCTGCTTGTCGTTCATGATGTCGTACACCATGCTGTGCACTTCTTTGTGCACCAGCGCAGGCATATTGACTCGCTTCATGTCGCCGTCCACGCGAATCATCGGCGGGACTCCCGCGGACAGATGCAGGTCCGACGCGTTGTTCTTCACCGCAAAGGCGAGAAGCTGCGCGATATCAACCGCCATTTACGGCTCCTAATTCGGCTGGTTTAAGCCACTAGCAGTATATAAGAGGGTGTCGTCACCCAATATGTTAATTGGTCCGCAGAATTCGACGCTTCATGTGAACTACGTCCGGTCTCGGATACGTCAGGCGGCCGAGGCCGCGGGACGCGATCCGGCCGCGGTCACCCTGGTCGCCGTAACCAAGGCGCAGACTGCCGAAACCATACGGCTGGCCGCCACCGCCGGCGTCACGGATTTCGGGGAAAACTACTTTCAGGAAGCGTCGGCCAAGATGGATCAGCTCGCTGACCTCGCGCTGCGCTGGCACTTTATCGGCGGCATTCAATCCAATAAGACCCGTGCGATCGCCGAGCGCTTCGATTGGGTGCACAGCATCGATCGATTGAGCATCGCCCGGCGCCTGTCGGAGCAGCGGCCTTTCCACGCGCCGCCGCTCAACCTCTGCATTCAAGTGGAGTTGGTGCCGGAACCGAACAAGGGCGGCATCGAGCCGGGCGAGGTCCGGCCGCTCGCTGCCGCCGCCGCGGAGCTGCCCCGGGTCCGCTTGCGCGGGTTGATGTGCGTACCGCCCCTGCAACCGAACGCCTCGGCCGCCCGTGCGGTATTTGCCCGCCTTCGCACCCTGCTCGAAGAGCTGAACGCGAGCGGCCACAAGCTCGATACACTGTCCATGGGGATGAGTGGGGATTTCGAATCCGCCATCGCCGAAGGAGCGACGCTGGTCCGAATAGGTACGGCGTTGTTCGGGAGCCGATGAGGCGGGGCAGCGCGAGCTTAAGGGCGGAACAAATGAGGGGCGGTGATGAACAACATACGTAGGCTTGCGTTCATCGGCGGCGGCAATATGGCCGCAGCGCTGATCGGGGGCTTGACCAAACGCGGCCTGTCGAGTGAGCGGGTGGTGGTTGCCGATCCGAACCAGGAGCAGCTGCAACGGCTGGTCCGGGACTACGGCGTCAGGGCCGCCGCCGACAACGCGAGCGCGGTCAAGGGCGCCGAAGTGGTGGTGCTCGCCGTCAAACCTCAGCAAATGCGCACCGTGGCCTTGAATCTGGCACCGCATCTGGCCGAGACGCATCCCTTGTTGATTTCAGTCGCGGCGGGTATCCCCCATGCAGCGCTCGCGCGCTGGTTCGGGCCAAAGGTCCCGGTGATACGCACCATGCCTAATCGACCTGCCCTCAATGGTTTCGGCGCCACTGGTTTGTTCGCGCCTGCGAGCGTCGGCGCCGCCAACCGCGCCTTGGCTGAAATGATCATGGCCGCCGTCAGCGCCACGGTGTGGGTGGAACACGAGTCGCAGATGGATACCGTCACGGCGCTTTCCGGCAGCGGCCCGGCGTATTTTTTCCTGTTCATGGAAGCCCTCGAAGCGGCCGCTCACGAGCGCGGGCTCCCCAACGACGTCGCCCATCAATTGACGCTGGAAACGGCCTTCGGAGCCGCGCAAATGGCGCGCCAATCGGCGGAGTCGCTCGCCACGCTGCGCGAGCAGGTGACTTCGAAAGGCGGCACGACCGCGGCCGCGCTCGAGGTTCTGGATGCCGCCGGCCTTCGTGCTATCGTCGCTCATGCGGTGGCGGCAGCCGACCGCCGCTCAGCCGAACTCGCCGCCGAGTACGGCGCCCCCTGAAAAATCCCCTATGGACGCGATTAGATATATCGTTGATACACTGCTCTGGTTGCTCACGCTGGCCTTCGTGTTGCGCCTTCTATTTCAATGGGCGCGGGCCGATTTTCGGGATCCCATGGCCGATGCCATCGTTCGCATCACCAATTGGCTGATATTGCCCCTGCGCAAGGTGTTGCCTCCGATCGGCAAAGTCGACACCGCAACGGTGGTCGCGGTAGTCGCCGCCGCGTCGGTTCGCACCCTGGCAGCCTTGAGTCTGGCCGGCCAAGGCGTCGGCGATCCGATTCAGTTCCTGCGCATCACCATCGTCGACCTGGCCGGTCTGGTGCTGCGCGTCTACCTATTCGCGCTGCTCCTCTACTGGCTGACGAGTTTCGTGTCGCCCGGCGGCTATGCCCCGGGCATCCGCCTGCTCTCGCAACTCTGCGAACCCATCTTGAAGCCGGTGCGCCGGATCATTCCGCCGATTGGTCAAATAGATTTCTCGGTGCTCTGGGTGTCGATCGTGATCGGCGCCCTGCTTGTGCTGCTTCGTTGAACATCGCCTCCTACATGCCTGAAATCACAGTGATCGAGGCGATGCCGCACGGCGCGGCTCCGGCCCAAATGGCGCGGAGGCCTGAAAAACCAGCACCACAGAAGCACCACGCGCGAATCTTTTTTCGCATTTGCGCTAAACATCGGCTTTTTTCTATGTTATTTTCGGCGCCGAGTTGAATTAGTCGACATTTATGGCGGCGCGGGGCTCAAATGCCCGCGCTCGAAAAACCCAGCAGGAGATTTAATATGGCGAAAAAGAATGCAGCACCGACCAAGTCTGAAATTCTCGCTAGCATTTCGAAGGAAACAGAGCTCTCTAAGAAGCAGGTCGGAGCCGTGTTTGACTCGCTTTCCGCCTCCATCAAGAAGAGTCTGCGCAGTCACGGCTTGTTTACGTTGCCGGGACTTCTGAAGATGAAAGTCGTGAAGAAACCAGCCACGAAGGCGCGTGAGGGGGTCAATCCTTTCAACGGCGAAAAAATGATGTTCAAAGCGAAACCCGCGAGCAAGAAAGTGCGCATAGCCGCACTCAAGAACCTCAAGGAATTCGTGAATTGATCTGACTTGGGCTTTCGGAGCGGCTGGGGAGACTTAGCCGCTCCGAATCGCATCGACGATGGCGTCCCGCAATTCTCGCAGCCGGCCGTGGAAAAGGTGACCCACGCCCGGCAGCACTACCAGCCGTGGTTTTGGGTCGAGGCCATTCACCCAATCGATGACCGCCTTGGGATCGACCACCTCATCCGCATCTCCCTGAACGACCAGCCAAGGGCACTGCGGAACGGCCATGCCGAGCGCGTCGAACAGCTCGAGGGCGGGTGCAATGGTGATCAGGTGCCGCGGCACCCTCTGTTGCGCCAAGCGCAATGCCACGTAAGCACCGAACGAAAATCCCGCAATCACCAAATCCCGACCGGGCCAGCGCAGCGCGCCCCACGAGGCAACGGCGTCCGCATCGGCGGTTTCCCCCACGCCTTGGTCGTATTCGCCGGCGCTCGCGCCGACACCGCGAAAATTGAAGCGCACCGTCGGTATGCCCGTTTCGTGCAGCGCTCGCGCAACCGTGGTCACCACCTTGTTGTCCATGGTGCCGCCAAACAAGGGATGCGGATGACAGACTATCGCGTAGCTGGATCCGGGCAGCGCCGTTTCCTCGACGATCGCCTCCAGCGCGCCTGCTTGCCCCTCGATGAAGAGACGCTCAGGCGCCGAACTCATTCGATGGAGACGAGATCGATGTCGAACACCAAAGTCGCGCCGGGCGGAATCACGCCGCCGGCGCCGCTGTCGCCGTAGGCGAGGTCCGGGGGAATGATGAGTCGGCGGCTCTCGCCCACTTTCATGCCGACCACGCCCTGGTCCCAACCTTTGATGACCTGGCCCGCGCCCACCGGAAAGCGGAAAGGCTGCCCAAGGGTGCGCGAGCTGTCGAACTGCCTGCCTTTGTTGTCCTTCGCGGCGGCCTCGTACAGCCAACCGGTGTATTGCACGACGGCAATTTTTCCGGCGGTTATTGCCTCGCCCGTGCCGGGTTTGATTTCTACGGATTGCATGGAACTCACTCCGCCGGCGGGCGCCGTGCTGGGCTTGCCGCTGCAGGCCGCAATCAAGCCGACGAGCACGACGACACCGATCTGCCGCAGGGGTCTTGTGGATGCCATAGCCGGCATCTTAAAGGATTTTACAGTAGCGGTGGCTCAACGCGGCGGCCGATCGCCCGAATCTTCAAGGTGGCGGCCAGGCTGAGCGTAATCACCGCGGAACAGATCAGTGAAATCTCGGCGCCCGTCACGACTGCGGCGGCGATGGCGCCGATCCCCAGGCTGCCGGCCGCCACCTTGCCGAATTCGGCGGCTACGCCTAAGGAGCACAGCCGCAAGGCGCCGATGGCGTCATCGATTTCATCGGCCACTTGTAACATCCACTCCATGCGGCTCGGAGTCTAGGCATGAGTTCGAGGTCCCGCCGTGAGTGGGATCACACCCTTGCTATGGTGCCTGGGGCTGCGTAGGCTTGAAGGTACATGCAGCGAATTCTCGTCCTGAATCCGAAGGGTGGTTCGGGTAAAACGACGATAGCCACGAATCTCGCCAGTTACTTTGCGAGCCAGGGTGATCGTCCGCTGTTGTCGGATAACGACCCTCAGGGTTCGAGCACGCGCTGGCTGAAGAAGCGCAAACCCGAGCAGGCATTCATCCACGGCATCGCGGCTTTCGAACGCAACACCCGCATGACTCGAGCCTGGCAAATGCGCATTCCATCGGACGCCGCGCACATCATAGTCGATACCCCGGCAGCCATACCGGCGCAGGAAATGCCGGAGATGACCAAGAGCGCCGACGCCATCATCGTGCCGGTCCTGCCGTCCGATATCGACATTCATGCCTGCTCGAAATGCATCGCCGACCTGCTGCTGATCGCCAAGGTGCGGCGCGACGAGAATCGCATCGGGGTGGTCGCGAATCGCGTCAGGCGCAACACGGTGATCTATCAGTCGCTGATGCGATTTCTGGAGACTCTGCGGATCCCCGTGATTGCCACTTTGCGCGACTCGCAGAACTACGTTCGCGCGGCCGAGCAGGGCCTAGGATTGCACGAAATGAAGCGTCATGCGGTGGAACAGGATGTGGCGGATTGGGAGCCGATGCTGGCGTGGCTGAAGGCCAAAGAGGGCGCCTGGCGCGAGACCGCCTAGGAGCCTGTCTGACTAATGATGCGCCTGCTGCGGGCGGTTTATTTTTTGTCTTCCCAGGAGCCGCGAATTTTTTCGGCCCAGTTCTTGTAGCTGTGCCAATTGTAGAGGTTGTTGGTGATCGCCGCGTGGCGACCGCCGGTCTTGTAAAGATCTCGCGGAGCGGCGCCGGGTTTGAGCACGCCCGGGTCAGCACGAGGAGCCCGGCGGTCCACTCCGCTGTATCGAGTTTGATTCTTCAGTTCGCTCATCGCTTGTGCCTCTTTCGATGGTGACGACAGTAAGTGTCGCGCACCGTCTAGGGCAGGAACTGTGTCACAGGGGGCTCGGCACTGTCGCCGGCCGGCGACGCGCATTGCGATGCGCATCTCAGAGACTGTCACGGTAAGTTAAATGGCCTGAAATTCCGCACCTCGCCAGGCGTCGAAAAGCGGCTTCAATTCCTCGAGCGAGGACGCGAGCGCCGCCGGCAATAACGTCGTGTAGGCATCGAGCAATGCCATCGCGTTCTGCGCGGGATCAGTCCGCGTGGCCGCGCCCAAACGGCGCGACATGCCGCGGTTCACGATATGCAGATTTTCATACAGCTCTTCCAGAGCGGCAAAGCCTTGCGCGCCGCCTGCACCCGCGAGTTCACGTGCCAGCAGAAACATGCTGATGCTGCGGTATACCGTCTCGGACTCACTCGCGAACGGCAGATGGAAGCGCGCCATGGGGCGGAAACGGTCGGCCCAGGGACAGCCTGCGGTCGCCATGATCAATCCGAGCACCGAACTCATGGCGAGTTGCGCGGTGGTTTCGGCGTACACCGTGCGCTCCGCCTGCGTCACCGTCACGCCGACCGTGTCGAACGAGACCAGCGCCTTGAGCAGTTCGACCGCCGACGCCATTTGCAGCGCCGCCGGACAGTGCGGATGATCGGCGGCGCTGAGCGGACAATTGGTGCATTGATTGAACGTCAGCGCCGTCCAAAACGGCGGTGCGGCCGGCGCCGCATTGGAAAGGCGAAAATCCGCGGCGCCGAAGGTGAGATCCAGAGATTTCTGCGATCCGTCGGGCAAATCGAAGCGGTAGCGGATGCGCTGCGGATCGCTCATGCCACGAGTCGGTAGCAGGGCCTGTATTCAGTGCCCGTGAATTTCATGCGGCCCTGGGCTACGAATGAACGCAGCAATCGATCGAGAGGCTCCATGATCGACGGCTCGCCGGCGAGCTCGAAAGGACCGCCGCGTTCGATCGCGTCGATGCCGTACTCCTTGATGTTTCCCGCCACGATGCCGGAAAACGCGCGCCGCAAATTCGCGGCGCGATCGTGCACCGGCTGATCGCGCGACAGGCGCAAAGCCCGCATCGAGGCGTGCGTGACCTCGAACGGCAGCTGGAAATCCAAGGGAATCTTCAGCAGCCAGTTGAATCCGTACGAATCGCTCGCCTGCCGGCGGAAGTCGCGGACGCGGGCCAAACCTTGCACCATCGCACGCGCGACGGCCGCGGGGTCGTCGATGATCACTTGGTAGCGCGACTGCGCGGCGGGTCCCAAAGTCGACCCGATGAAGCGGTGAATCTGTTCGAAATAGTCGGCGCTGTCGGCCGGACCCGTGAAAACCACGGGAAACGGCATGTCCCGATTGGCCGGATCGAGCAAGATGCCGAGCAGATACAGGATTTCCTCGGCCGTCCCCGCGCCGCCCGGGAAAATGACGATGCCGTGACCCAGGCGGACGAAGGCTTCCAGGCGCTTTTCAATGTCCGGCATGATCACCAATTGACTGACGATGGGATTGGGTGGTTCGGCCGCGATGATGCCGGGTTCGGTGACGCCCAAATACCGGCCGTCGACGATACGCTGCTTCGAATGCCCGATGGTAGCGCCTTTCATGGGGCCCTTCATGGCGCCGGGACCGCAGCCCGTGCACACGTCCAGGCTGCGAAGCCCCAGTTCATAGCCGACTTTTTTGGTGTAGTCGTATTCGATCCGCCGGATGGAATGGCCGCCCCAGCACACCACGAGATTCGGCCGCACCTGCAGCTCGAGAACGCGCGCATTGCGCAATATATGAAACACCGCGTTGGTGATGCTGGAGGAGGAAGTGAGGTCGTAGCGGCCGCTTTCGATGATCTCGTTCGAAATGTACACCACGTCGCGCAGCACCGCGAACAGATGATCCTTCAACCCCCTGATCATGACGCCGTCGACGAAAGCAGCGGCCGGCGCGTTCTTGATTTCGAGCTTGATGCCCCAGGCCTGGCGCACGATCCTCAGGTCGAAATCCCGGTACTTCTCGAATATCACGCGCGCATCGTCGATGTTGCTGCCGGAATTGAGCACGGCGAGCGCGCATTTGCGGAACAAGGGATACAGACCGCCTTGCCCGGAATCGAGCAATTTGGCGATTTCCTGCTGCGAAAGATGCTCGAGGCTGCCCTTGGGCGCGACCCGCGCATCGACCATGTCAGACGATAGAATCGTGGTTTCCACGCGGCACCTGCTACGGATAGATATCGATGGGAATGTTGTCTGAGGTGCGCATCCACACTTCGACCATATCGGAATTCGACAGGGCGATGCAGCCATCGGTCCAATCGTTCGTCTCGTAATACGACGCCGGATGTTTCGGCGTATTGGGGAAGCCGTGGATCATGATCGAGCCCCCGGGCGCCCACCGATTCTTGTGCGCACGCACTTCGTCTTGCTTGTTGGGGTAGGACACTTGAATGGCAAGGAAGTAGTCGCTGCGGGTATTGCGCCGGGACAGGAAGTAGTGGCCTTCCGGGGTCCGGAAGTCGTGCTCGCGTTCCTTCTGTCCTGACGGGCTCAAACCGAGCTGGACCCTGTACTCGCCCAGGAGCTGGCTGCCGTTGTACAAGTACAGCTTGTGTTCCGCCTTATGCACGACCACCAGGGTCGCCGTCGCGACTTCCTCAGCCGAGGCGGTCCGCATCGGCGCTGCCATGCAACAGGCCATTGACAGCGCCAGCCACAGAAAATTCCCCAAAAAGCGGTCTATTCGAACATTCATGGATAAAATTATAGCGTGTAGTCGGCAAGACATAATCGGCTCTGGCTCACGTCTCGTATAATCAGACCCATGTTCGTTCCGCGGATTCCGCTCATTTTGCTCGTCGGATTGATGGCCGGCTGCGCCAGCCGATCTCTCATGAAGCCCGTCGAAGTCCTGGACGAGCGGACCGCGGTAACCTTCGGCGCGCTCAAACAACCGATTGAGCTCCTGCCAGGCGCGCAAGACGCGGTGCTCATTTTGCGCAAACGCGCCACCTTCGCCTACTTGGGGCCGGTCGAGTGGAATCGCAGCGGCGAGCTGAGCTACGGCTTGTGGATCCACGTTGCGCCCGGAAATGATCGGCAGCCCCCGGGCGATATTCATGCATCGGGCGCCGCCGCTCTGATCCTCGATGATGGACCGCTTAGCCTTTCGGTCATGGAGGCGCCGAAGCTCGGGCGCGAGCCATACCGGCCGATCGCCTCTTGGGGGCAAACGGCGTACTTCGGCCTTGATGTCGGGACGCTCAGGCGGATGGCCGCAAGCAGCAAGCTTGAACTCGATGTTCGCGCGGCGGACGGTTCCACGCTGAGCTTCACCCCCACCGTGGATACCCGCGCCGTTCTGAAGCAGTACATGCAGGATCGGGGCATTACTGGCGATTGATGGGCACGACCCGCGGCAATGTGATCGCGGTCCCGGGCCGCACGTCGTTGAAGTCCACATCAGGGTTGTATTGAGCCACCAGCCAAACGGGCAGGTCGGCATGTTGCTGGGCGATCACCCACAGCGAGTCCCCGCGCTTCACCGCATAGTTCTCGGTACCGGCGATGCGATGGCCGGCAAAAAATTCTTCTTGCAGGTGCTGGTGATACTCACGGCGTGTTGCCTCGAATTGCGCGGGCGTAACCCGCGAGAACTGCAATTTGACCTTGTGGCCGAGGGTCACCATCGCATTCTTGTGCAATTTATTCACAGAGCGCAGCGCCTGTGAACTCACGCCTGACCAATCGGCGTAGTGTCCCAAAGTTTCCGCCGCCTGCACGATCACGGTGTTGTCGGCGCCGACGCCGTAGTCCGTCGTGTCCGAATTCCCGGTGGGCGCGGCGGCCGGCAGCAGCGCCGTGCTCTCGGCCTGTCGTACCGAGACCGGCTCCTTCGGTGGTCGCTGCGCTGCCACGGTGAGAACCGGCAGCGTAGCGGGGGGCTCAGGCGGCACGACGCCGGTGGCGGCGGCAGCCGCAGCGGCGGTAGCGGCCGCGCCCAGCTTGAGGCGTTGACCCGGGTAGATGAATTCCGCGGCCTTCAGGCCATTAGCCTCTTTCAATACGGTCTCGCTCGTGCCGGTGCGCCTTGCAATCGCGGAGAGTACATCGCCCGGGCGCACCACATACTCGTGTTCGCCGGGCGTACCGGTTGCACCGGGTATGCTGGGTGCGCCGGGTGCGGTGATCGCGCCAAGCGCGCTCGGTGTGCCGGGGACGCTCGGTGCCTCAGCCGTCGGAGGCGCGGCCACGCCTAATGCCGCGGCCTCCGCAGGCGCGCTACCCGAGGCTTCCGCCCGCGATGCCGGCATCGGTATGCGTACCGTGTCCCCACGGGTCACTGCGCGCGTGCTGCTCCATCCGTTCGCCGCAAGCAACCGGCTCAAGGAGACCCCGCTGGCGGCGGCTACGCCTGCCAAAGTCTCGCCGCGGCGGAGACGATGAGCACCGTCGTTACGCTGCGCTACGTAGCGCTGCGTCGGCGGCAGCCGCGCCCATCCGGCCGTGATCTCGGCCGGCGGGGGAGTGCCCGGCAATCGCAGCGCATAGCCACGCGGCACGAATCTCGCGCCGTTCCAGATGGGCGGGCGCAGCGCCGGATTCAAGACGCGCAATGCGCCCATATCAACCTTGAACGCCTTGGCGAGTGCGTCGATGGGAACGTAATCAGGCAACTCAGTCGGGGTACTGTCCGTATCGGGAAGGCGCGTGAGCGGGCCGAAGAACTTCTCAGCGTTGCGATCGACCTCCAGGGCCGCCAAGAATGCGACATAAAAATTACGCGAGGCGAAGCCGAACGTCTTGCCCTGGTAGCGCTTGACGATGACGGCGATGTCGCTGGTGCCCAATTCGTCTTGCGCCCGCCGCAATCCGCCCGGACCGTGGTTGTACGCCGTGACCGCGAGCGGCCAGGTGCCGAGCAAGCGGTAGTTGTACAGCATCAAATTCGCGGCAGCCTCGGTGGCGCTGTACGGATCGAGGCGCTCATCGACCACACCGTCGACGCGCATGAATCTTTTGGCGGTGGATGGCATGAATTGCCACAGCCCGGCGGCGCCGACTTTGGAGTAAGCCGCAAGATTGAATGAGGATTCGACATGCGGGAGCGCCGCGATCTCCGCGGGCACTCCATGCTGCGTCAAGGTGCGCGCGATCTGCTTTTCCCATACGGCGGCCCGAATCAACCCTTCATGAAACCGATCCGCCTGTCCCAATTGGAAACGTATCCGCTCGATCGCGTCGCGAAAATCCGCCGGGGTCGCCCTCTCGCCGAATGCGTGCAATATGCGCCGCTCATGCGGCGTGAGATCGTCGACCGAACCCGCCGCAAACCGCTTCAGCAGACTCGCGTAGCGCGCCTTTGCTTCTGCAACGCGCCGTTCCCGCTGCGCCGGCGAGGCGGCAGGATCGAAGCGCAGTACCTCGTAGACCAGGCCGAGATTCCAATCGTCGTGCAGCAGGCCCTGGTCGGTGGTGACTTCCGTGTAGACGCGAATCCAAAAGCGCACATCGCGCTCGAGCTGCGGCGGGTGGACGAAGGGATCGGGCGTCTCGGCGGCCGCCGCAAAGTTGTAAAGAAGCGGCGCGAGCAGCAGCCCGAGCACCGCTATAATCTTGATTAGTCTGACGATCGGCGAACTACCCGCACTTCGAGTCGCCGCAATTCAAGCACGTGTTGCAGCCGTCCATCATGACGACGGCAGCGGTGCTGCACTTCGCGCACAGCTGCGCGCCTTCCGGAAAATGCGACTTTGAAAAAGCGTCAGTCTGCTTGGTCCGCGCCTCGAACTCCGCGCGCTTCTCCTGCACGAGCTTGAGCTGGTGCGCGTCGAGCTCGGGCTTCTTGAGCATGCCGATCGACTGCAGGTGGCGTTCGATCACGTAGCCGAGCTCAGCGATGGTCGAGGGCATGAATTTGCCGCCGGGTTGCCAGTAGCCGCCCTTCGGATCGAATACCGCCTTCAGTTCGTCGACCAGAAACGTCGTATCGCCGCCCTTGCGAAATACGGCGGAGATGACCCGGGTCAGCGCGACGATCCACTGGAAATGATCGAGATTCTTCGAGTTGATGAAAACCTCGAAAGGCCGGCGCTGCTCGTGCGGCGTGCCCTCGTTGAGCACGATGTCGTTGATGGTGACGTACATGGCGTGATCGGACACCGGGGTCTTGATCTTGTAGGTCGAGCCGATCAGAACCTCGGGCCGCTCGAGCTTCTCGTGCATCCAAATTACATTGTCCTGCGCCTTCGGCGGTTCCTTGGGCAGCGCGGCCGGCGCGTCCTTGGATTCCGGTTTCTGCACGCGGTACTTGGTGATCTTCTTGTCGATTTTGATGTGAGCCATGATCAAAATTTCCCGTAGTAGCCTTCTTTCAGCGCATCGAAGAGGTTGGCGGCGGTATGCATCTCACCGTCGTACTCGACCTCCTGATCGCCCCTCGCTTCGATTTCCGTCCCGTCCTCCAGCGTGAACACGTAGGTCGTGTTCTTGAGGTCGTCCTCCTTGACCAAAACACCCTGGAATGCCTCCGGATTGAAGCGAAATGTCGTGCAGCCCTTGAGGCCCTGCTCGAAGGCATACATGTAGATATCCTTGAAATCCTCGTACTTGTAGTCGGTCGGAACATTCGCCGTCTTGGAGATCGACGAATCGACCCACAGCTGCGCCGCCGCCTGGATGTCGACGTGTTCCTTCGGGCCGATGTCGTCCGCGGAAATGAAGTAGTCCGGCAGCTTTTCCGCCGGATTCTGCGAATCCGGTATGGCGCGGGAATTCACCAGTTCGCGGTATGCCAGCAACTCGAACGAGAACACGTCGATCTTCTCTTTGGACTTCTTGCCTTCGCGGATCACATTGCGGAAATAGTGATGCGCGAACGAGGGTTCGATGCCGTTCGATGCGTTGTTGGCGAGCGACAGCGAGATCGTGCCCGTCGGTGCGATCGAGGTGTGGTGCGTGAAGCGTGCACCGACTTCGGCGAGCTCATCCACCAATTCGGGGGATGCCTCGGCAATCCGCTGCATATACCGGCTGTAGCGTGCGTGCAGCACCCGGCCGGAAATACGCGCGCCGACGCGCCAGCCATCCTTGACCATCTCGGGACGCTTGCGCAGCATCTCGCGCGTGACCGTGAACTCTTCGTTCATGATGGGCGCCGGACCTTTCTCGCGCGCCAGATCCAGCGCAGCTTCCCAGCCGGCCACGGCCATTTCCCGCGACACGTTCTGGGTGAACGCCACCGACTTCTTCGAGCCGTACTTCATGCACAGCATGGTGATGGTCGAGCCCAACCCCAGGAAACCCATGCCGTGGCGGCGCTTGCGCATGATTTCCTCGCGCTGCTGCGGCAACGGCAGACCGTTGATCTCGACCACGTTATCGAGCATACGCGTGAAGACCTTGACGACTTTGCGATAGGTTTCCCAATCGAAACGCGCGTTGTCGGTGAACGGATCGACCACGAACTTGGTGAGATTCACCGAGCCCAGCAGGCACGAGCCGTATGGCGGGAGAGGCTGCTCCCCGCAAGGATTTGTGGCGCGGATGTTCTCGGTCCACCAATTGTTGTTCATCTCGTTGACTTTATCGATGAGGATGAACCCCGGCTCGGCAAAGTCGTAGGTCGAGGACATGATCACATCCCACACGCGGCGCGCCGGCAGGGTCTTGTAGATCTTGCAGGCAACCAGGCCTTCCTCGTTCGCGACATACCCTTCGGTGTGCGACCACTCGCGCCACACGTACTTCGACGCGTCGTCGAGGTTTGGCCGTTCGGTCTCGAACTCCTTGCGTCCCAGCGGAAACGCCAATTGCCAGTCCCCGTCGCTCTTCACGGCCTTCATGAATTCGTCGCTGACGAGCAGGGACAGATTGAACTGCCGCAGACGGCCGTTCTCGCGCTTCGCGCGAATGAACTCCAAGACATCGGGATGCCCGATGTGGAAGGTGCCCATCTGGGCGCCGCGGCGGCCGCCGGCCGAGGACACGGTGAAGCACATCTTGTCGTAGATATCCATGAACGACAAAGGACCGGACGTGTACGCGCCGGCGCCCGATACGTAGGCGCCGCGCGGCCTCAAGGTCGAGAATTCATAGCCGATGCCGCATCCCGCTTTGAGCGTGAGGCCCGCCTCATGCACCTTGTTCAGGATATCGTCCATCGAATCGCGAATGGTGCCGGATACCGTGCAATTGATGGTCGACGTGGCGGGCTTGTGTTCGAGCGCACCGGCATTCGACGTGACGCGGCCTGCGGGAATCGCGCCATGGCGCAGCGCCCACAGAAACGACTCGTACCACTGTTCGCGGCGGTCCTCGGTCTCGACATCGGCAAGCGCGCGCGCGACGCGCTTATAGGTATCGTCCATCGTGTTGTCGATGGGCGAACCGTCCTTCGCGGTCAGACGGTATTTCTTATCCCAGATGTCGAAGGACGCTTCCTGGAATGAAATATCGCCGACGTCTTTGGGCTGAATTTTGACCACAGTATTCATGGGTATTGAAGCCGCTCCCTTATAATTCTCTCGCCAAACTTAACCAAATTGCGGCGGTCCCGCGAAATTAAAGCGATTGATTCTGAATCAAGCCGATGGGGGACTAACGCTAACTGCCGACCACAACATATTGTGTGTGGACGAGGAGGTTAAGACGCGATGGCAACCAGCGTCAAGACATTTCTCATACATTTTTCGATATAAAAAACACATATATATCAATTACTTACAAATATATCTCGATAAATTAGCTGATTACACTTCGCGAGAGCTAGGTCAAGGGGAAAAAGCCCTAATCGCAACATCTTGTGTTTGCACACGTTATCCACATTATGTCCCATTGACTTTGAACCACGTCTCACTTTTCTCCGGCACCGAGGCTTCGGCGATCAGTTGAAAAGCTTGGGAAGCGACCCAAATCCGGTGTCAAGCGCGCGATTTGAAAATCACTGACCTGCATAAGGTCTGTCTACCACTTTTATTCAGGAGTTTTGCAAATGACCGTCGTACGTTATGAGCCCTGGGCACTCGTCAGCCGGCTCCAAAAAGATATCGATCGTTTGTTCGGCGCGCCGTTGACGACGGCCGCGGATTCCGGCGCCTGGCTGCCGCCGGTGGATATTCACGAGGAAGCGAACCAGTTTGCGCTGCACTTGGATCTGCCGGGTGTGGATCCGAAAGCGGTGGAGATCACCGCCGACCAGGGCGTGCTGACCATTCGCGGAAAACGCGAAGATGCGCGCCGAGAGTCGCGCGAAGGCTATCGCCGCGTGGAGCGCATTACGGGCGAATTCCAGCGCCGTTTCAGCTTGCCGGATTCGGCCGACGCCCAGAACATCAAGGCGAAGTTCGTCAATGGTGTGCTGGAAGTCGCAATTCCGAAGTTGGCGCAGGTGCAACCGCACCGGATCACGGTGGAAGCCGCCTAAGAGGGTCCGCCGAGCGCAGTCTTCCGTGTAATATCGCGGACGATGTTGGCTTTGCCCAAGGCCGGACGGAAAACCCGTCCGGCCTTGGGTGTAGCCGAGAAAAATCGAACGGAAGGACCGCGCATGAATCTGCGTCTCAAATTTGCGGCAGCTACGCTCGCCGCAGCTGCCATCGCCGGACCGGCGGCTATCGCTCCCGGACCCGCGTGCGCGGCCCTACCCGCGCCCGTCGCAGATGCCGCGCCGATGCCCTCGCTTGCCCCCATGGTCAAGCGCGTGTCGCCCGCCGTGGTCAACATTGCAACGCGAGGCACCATCAAAGAGGAACCCGGCCAGCGGAATCCCTTGCTCGACGATCCGTTTTTCCGCCGCTTCTTCGACGTACCGCCCGATTCGAAGCCGCGCGAGCGCCAGTTCCAAAGTGCGGGCTCGGGCGTCATCGTCGACGCGAAGAACGGCTATATCATCACCAATCATCATGTGGTCGAGAACGCCAGCGAAATCACCATCACCTTGCTCGACAATCGGAGCTTTACCGCCAAGGTCATCGGCAGCGATGAAGGCGCGGATGTCGCCGTCCTGCAGGCCAAGCAGCCCAATCTGATCGCGATGGCGCTGGGGGACTCGACCCGGCTCGAGGTCGGCGACTATGTCGTCGCCATCGGCAACCCTTTCGGACTGCAGCACACGGTCACGGCCGGCATCGTCAGCGCGCTTGGCCGCACCGGCATCAACCCGGACGGCTACGAAGACTTCATCCAGACCGATGCCTCGATCAACCCCGGCAATTCCGGCGGCGCCTTGGTGAACCTGCGCGGCGAACTGGTCGGCATCAACTCCGCCATTCTGTCGCGCAGCGGCGGCAACATCGGTATCGGATTCGCGATCCCGGTCAATATGGTCAAGGGCGTCATGGATCAGTTGATCAAGTACGGCCAAGTCAAGCGAGGCGTGCTCGGCGTCAACATCTATAATGTGACCCCGGACATCGCCAAGGAATTCGGGCTCACCGAATCGAGCGGCGCGCTCGTCGCCGGGGTGGCGCCCGGTTCGGCGGCCGACCGCGCAGGCGTCAAAACCGGCGACATCATTACCTCCATCAACGGCGCCAGCATGAAAGACGCGGGCGAGCTGCGCAATACCATCGGCATGCTTCGCGTCGGCGACAAGGTCGAGATCGGCCTGCTGCGCGACGGCAAGGCGCGCAAGGTCAACGCATTGATCGCCGAGCGCAGTGAACTCGAGACGGCCAACGCCGTGGATATCAGCAAGGGCCTGGAAGGGGCCGAACTTGCCGATGCGCCCGACGGCGGCGTTCTGGTGAAGGCCGTCCAGGAAGGCAGCCCGGCGGCTCAAAATGGCCTGCGCGCCAACGATTTGATCGTGGGTCTGGGCCGCACGCCGATCGCGAACACCAAGGCGTTCAAAGAAGCGGCGAAGAATGCCAACGTCCTGGTGCTCAACGTCCGGCGCGGCTCCGTCGCGCAACTGATTCAAATTCGCTGATCCGATGCGTGCACAATCCATAGTCGTGCTCGGCGGCACGGGATTCTTGGGGACCCGGTTGGTCGCCCGCCTGATCAAGGACGGTCGCCGCGTGACGGTATTGTCGCGAGACCGGGAACAGCACAAGCACTTGCTGGTGCTGCCCGGCCTGACGCTGGAAAACTGCGATGTGTACGATGAAGCGCAATTGAGCGAGCACTTCCGCGGAGAAGACGTGGTGATCAATCTCGTCGGCATCCTCAATGAACGCGGCTTCGGCGGCGGAGGCTTCAGGCGCGCGCACACTGAACTCACGCGAGGCGTACTGCAGGCGGCCCGCTCCGCGGGCGTCAGCAGGCTCCTTCAAGTATCTGCCCTGAAAGCCGCCGTTGACGCGCCCAGCTACTACCTGCGCTCCAAAGGCGACGCGGAACACCTCATCCGCGAATCGAGCACTGCGTTGGACTGGACCATCTTCCAGCCCTCCGTGATGTTCGGCCCGGGCGATTCATTCCTGAATCGCTTCGCTGGCCTGCTCGCGGCAACCCCCTGGGTCTTTCCTCTCGCAAAGCCGAATGCGCGCTTTCAGCCGGTGTTCGTCGACGATGTGATCGAGGCCATGCTTCGCTGCCTGCACGGCGGCGCCTCCAGCCGTCAAACCTATGAACTCGGCGGTCCTCAGATCTACTCCCTGCGCGAAATCGTCGGCTTGGTGGCCAAGCTCACGGGGCGGCGCCGCTGGATCATTGGACTACCCGATCCCTTGGCGCGAATGCAGGCACTCATCATGGATTTCGTGCCGGGCCGCCCCTTCTCCAGCGACAACTACCGCTCGTTGACCGTCGACAGCGTCAGCAAGGAGGACGGCTTCGCGAAGCTCGGTATCAAGCCGCAATCCATGGTGGCGAGCGCCCGCCAGTATCTCGGCGCTCTCGAAGACAACGCCCGCCTCAGCCACAACCGCGCGAGCGCCGGCCGCAACAAAGTCAGTACTCGCTGAACAAGTCGATGTCGTCGATGCGTGAATCCTGCGAATAGCTCACCGTATAGAACTCAACCATGTCCTTTTCTTCGACTCGATAGACCCGCCGAGCAGCGCCGCCGCCGCGTTGCTCCACCAGCGAGAGCTTCAATATCGGTCCCCTTTCCCGCAAATCGCGCCGCAGAGTGTTCATCGTGGACGGAACCAGCCGCTCCGCGGCGGCGCCGCTCAGGCGATCCGGGTCGCCGCCGTCCTTCGCGATTTTGTCGAGAAATGCCCTGAATTCCGCGGTCTTTCCGGGATCCGAGTCGGCAATGGAGTCAGGGTAGGGCGTCAACTCCGGATCGATGAGCCCGGCAACGGCGTGGCCGAGCCGCTCGGTCCTGCACAGGGACAGATTGGTCAATAAAATGATCGTGAGTTTTTTATCGACGTAGCGCGACATGACTGCCTGGAATCCCTGCCAGTTTCCGTCGTACTCCACGAGCCGCTGATCGCGCAGCCGGTTATTCTCCCAACCGTAGCCGAAGTGGTACAGCGGCCGCTGGCCGTTGCGATGCGCATCGATGCGCCACATGCGCTCGAGCGTCGTCTGCGGCAGAACCGCATCGCCATAGAGGGCGCGATCCCATTTCATGAGATCCAGCACGGTGGAATACAGGCTCCCGTCGGCGGTCCTATTCAGCGCCGGAGACACGTAGGTCTGGTTGTACAGCGCTCCGCTCTCCGCTTTCTCATAGCCGCTGGCGCGATTCGGCACAATGTCCTTGTCGGAGATCACCCGCGTTTGCTTCATGCCCAGCGGCCCAAATACCCTTTGCTGCAAGAAATCCCCGTAGAACATCCCAGCCGCGCGGTTGATGACGAACCCCAGGAGCACGTAGCCGGTATCGCTGTAAGAGACGTCCGTTCCGGGTTCGAAGTCCAATGGCTGGCTGGACGCGAGTTGAATCAATTCCGAATCGGTGTAATCGTGGACGAGGTCCAAAAGCTGCCGTTCCGGTGTCGTGAACTGGGGTATCCCGGATTGGTGGTTCAGCATGAGGCGCAGCGTCACCTTTTCCCAGCTCGGAGGCACTTCGGGCAGGTACTTCGATAGCGGATCATCGAGGTCGAGCTTGTGCTCGTTCGCCAGCATCATCACGGCGACCGCGGTGAATTGCTTGCCGACCGAGCCGATCTGGTACACGGTCTGCGGCTTGGCCCGCACGTTGTGTTCTAGCGTGGCGACTCCATAACTTTTGACGTACAGGGGTTTGCCGTCTTTCACGACGGCGAGCGATATTCCCGGAATATTCTGCCGCCGCATCTCCGACTCAAGATAGCGGTCGATTGCCGTTGTAGAATGCGCGTGAGGAGCCTGATGAGGCTGGGGTTGTTCGGGCCGCTTCTGTGCCGGCCCGGATTGTGCCGGCTGATGCTGTACCGCAGGCGCCTCGCCCCTCGACGTGTACGAGGCCAGCGATAAAAACAAGGCAAGCGCGATCGTGCGATACATTGAAAACCCTTAGCTATGGAAGAAACCTAATATGCATCGACTGCGCAAGCCGTATCTACTTTTTCTCGGCGACGTCCAGGATAAACTGACGGCGAAGACCGCCTTCGGTCTCAGGGACTGGTGTCCTGACGACGTCGTGGGCGAGTGGAGCTTGCCGGGTTGCGGCGTCACGCTCGGCCTCCCACGTCTGTCGCCCCGCGACGCCGCCGCGAACGGCGCCGGTTCCATCGTCGTCGGAATTGCGCCGACCGGCGGCACGCTGCCGGCTCATTGGGTCGCCGAACTGGCCGCGGCGGCCGACGCCGGCCTCGATGTCGTGAGCGGTCTTCACACGCGCCTGACCTCCTTTCCCGATCTGGTGCAAGCCGCTTCGCGGCGCGGTGTCCGGCTGATCGACGTCCGGCACAGCGACAGGACTTATGGCGCCGCGACCGGCCGCAAACGCAGCGGCAAGCGGGTCTTGACGGTCGGAACCGACTGCGCCCTCGGCAAGAAATACACCGCCTTGGCCCTCGCCAAAAACCTGCGGAAGCGCGGGGTCGATGCGTCCTTTCGCGCAACCGGCCAAACCGGCGTCATGATTTCAGGCGAAGGCATCGCCATCGATGCGGTCATCGCCGATTTCATCGCGGGCGCGGCGGAACAGCTATCCCCTGACAACGCAGCCGATCACTGGGACGTGATCGAGGGACAAGGCTCGCTCTTTCACCCGGCTTATGCGGGGGTGACGCTCGGCCTGTTGCACGGCTCGCAGCCCGACGCCATTGTGCTATGCCACGACCCGTCGCGCCGTACGATCGACGAGTACCCGGATTTTCCGATTCCCGATCTTAAGGTGGCGATCGACGACTATCTGCGCGCCGGCCGGCTGACCAACCCTGCGATACGTTGTGTGGGCCTGAGCATCAACTACTCGAGCCTCTCCGACGCCGACTGCGCCGAATATTTTCGGCGGCTCACGGCGGAGTTGGGATTGCCGGTCTGCGATCCCGTGCGCACCGGCGTGGATGTGCTGGCAGCCGCTTTGCTCGCACCCTTGCGGTAGCGGCAGCGCATGGCCAATACCCGCACGTAACGTCGGCACCGTGTGTCGACCAACTCGAGTATTCGCCCGGTGGGGTAAGGAGCCTGCCGGCAACTGCGTCTTTCGTTGCCGGCAGGCTCCTTACCCCACCGGGCGACCGCTACCGATTGCCAGCGCGATAGGGTATGGCGGCGGATCGTTGCGGTTCGTCAAGACGATGACCGTGATGCGCCGTTCCAGGTAGCGCACGATGACGTTGCGAAATCCGATGGTTTCGCCCGAATGCCAGCGAGTTTCGCCGGTGATGCGCCAGCCGAAACCGTATTGAACCGCGGGATCGCCGGTCTGAGTCGCCGGCGCGAACGCCAGGCGCAGCGAGGCCTGTGGCAGCAGCCGATCGTCATACAGCGCCGCATCCCATTTCGCGAGGTCGTCGATGGAGGAATAGATTCCGCCGTCGCCGAGGGTAGCGCTGGTCAGACTCTGATCGGTGCGCGTCCACGAATGCCGGGAAGCGCTGTACCCGAAGGCACGATGCGCGACGACCGAAATGCCGGCTTCGAACGCGACCGTATTCCGCATGCCGAGCGGTTGGAACATGCGCTCACGCAGAAACGACGCGAAGTCTTTGTCCGACGCGCGCCCGGCGATGAGCGCCAGCAGCGAGTAACCGCTATTGCTGTAGCGGTAGCTTGTGCCCGGTGGAAAATAGCCGCGATTTTCCGCTTCGAGCAGCCCAAGTACATCGGCATCGCTTAATGGCGAAGTCGTTCCGTCCCGAATCAGGTCCTCATAGTCGATGAGTCCGGATGTATGGCTAAGCAGGTGGCGAATGACGATTCCATCGGCGGCACCCGGCAGAGTCGGCAACCACTTGCGCACCGGATCGTCGATGGACAGCCGCCCCTCCTCCGCCAGGAGCAGTATCGCGGCCGAGGTGAACTGCTTGGTCAGCGACGCCAGACGGTAGTTGGTGGCAGTCGTCGCGGCGGCTTGGCTTTCGACATTCGCAAGACCGTATGCGCGCCGAAAAATCGGTACGCCCTCTTGAAGTACCGCGACACAGGCGCCGGGTACGGCACCCTGGTACGCGCGCATGAGCGCATCGATCCGTGATTCGTGGTCGTGGGACGAGCACCCCGTGGACACCAAAGGCGCTCCTGCGAATGCCCTAACGCGCATCCGGCGCGCCGGGTGGTCCCGGGAATTCCCGCGCCGCGGCCAAAATCCATTCGCGAAACTGTGCAACCTTTGGAATCGCAAGAAAGTTCGTCGGACACACGAAATAGTAAGCCGAGCCGTAGGGCAACGCCCCGTTACCCGCGAGCCGCAGCGTACCCTTGTGCAGCGATCGCGAGACCAACGTCCAACGCGCGAGTGCAAATCCGAGGCTTTCTTCTGCCGCCGCAAGGAGGCCGGCCGAGTCCTCGATGCTGGGCGATCGAGAATGCCAGGCGGCCTCCTCATCGGTCTGGCTCCAAACACTCCACGGCTCATCGCCGCTTTCGAGCAGCGGGTATTTGCTCAAGTTCGCCCCGCGCTCGATCATTCCGTATTGCTTGATGAGGTCAGGGCTGGCTACCGGCACCAGCCAGTCGTCGAGCAATTTTTCGCAATGCACGTTGGGGTAATTGCCGCGGCCGAAGCGTATGGCGACGTGGTGGGCGCTGCGCGAAAAATCCACCAGCTCACGCGAGGTGTGAAAGCGCAGGTCGATGTTGGGAAATTTGCGCCGAAAAGAGCGGATGCGCGGCAGCAGCCATATTTGCAGAAACGAAGCCAGCATGGTGATTTGCAGCGGTCCCGCGCGGCGATGATGCTTGATTTGCTGCAAGGCGGACTCGAGCTTCTCGAGCCCCGCTCTCACGGCGGGCAGCAATTCGAGGCCTTCGTCGGTGACTTCCACCCGACGGCCATTTCGCCGAAACAACGGCACTTGGATATACCCCTCGAGCGCCTTGATCTGCTGGCTGACGGCGGCGGGCGTGACATTGAGCGCATCGGCGGCGGCCGAGAAGCTCAAGTGGGCGGCCACGGCCTCGAATACCCGCAAGGCCCCC
>Ga0185299_10002794_pt1 | contig 25504 bp, 16 predicted proteins | sample PaiPotPPA55metaG_FD_128002 | JGI IMG/M metagenome (GOLD analysis project Ga0185299, IMG submission 128002) | Iron sulfur acid spring bacterial and archeal communities from Banff, Canada, to study Microbial Dark Matter (Phase II) - Paint Pots PPA... ...
GCGTGCACCGCGCCGAGATATCCCGTGCCGATGACGGTGATCCGCTTCACCACTACCAACCCTTCTCCGCGCGATGGCAAGGGCACCAGCGTAACGACGCAACCTATGTCTTGTCTGAGCCGGGTGGCCGGGAAGCGGCGCGCGGCTCTGGCATTTTCCCTACTGATGGGTAACATGGGTCGCGTGACCCAGGAATTCGACCTCTATGCCGTCCGGGAAGAGCACGAGCTGCTGCGCGAGTCCGTGCGCGCCCTCGTCGAGAGCAAGATCGCGCCGTTCGCCGCCGCCGTTGACCACGACGCCCGGTACCCGCAGGAGGCGCACGACGCCCTGCACGCCGCCGACATGGCCGCGATCCACATCCCCGAGGAGTACGGCGGCGCCGGGGCGGACGCGCTGGCGACCTGCATTCTGATCGAGGAGGTGGCCCGGGCCTGCGTGTCCTCCTCGCTGATCCCGGCCGTGAACAAGCTGGGCACCTTGCCGATCATTTTGTCCGGTTCCGAGGAGCTCAAGCAGAAGTACCTGACCCAGGTGGCGCGCGGCGAGGCGATGTTCTCCTACGCGCTGTCCGAGCCGGACGCCGGTTCGGACGCGGGCGGCATGACCACCCGCGCGGTGCCCGACGGCGACGGCTGGCGGCTCAACGGCGTCAAGCGCTGGATCACCAACGCGGGCGTCTCCGAGTACTACACGGTGATGGCCGTGACCGAGCCGGGCATCGGGACCAAGGGCATCTCCGCGTTCGTCGTGGAGAAGGCGGACGAGGGCGTGTCCTTCGGCGCCCCCGAGCGCAAGCTCGGCATCAAGGGCTCGCCGACCCGCGAGGTCTACCTCGACAACGTCTGGATCCCCGGCGACCGGATCATCGGCGAGCCCGGCACCGGCTTCAAGACCGCCATGCGCACGCTCGACCACACCCGCGTGACGATCGCCGCCCAGGCCGTCGGCGTGGCCCAGGGCGCGCTCGACTACGCGACCCAGTACATCAAGGAGCGCCGCCAGTTCGGCAAGCCGATCGCCGAACTCCAGGGCGTGCAGTTCATGCTCGCGGACATGGGCATGAAGCTCACCGCCGCGCGTCAGCTCACGTACACCGCCGCCGCCAAGTCCGAGCGCAACGACCCCGACCTCACCTACTTCGGCGCCGCCGCCAAGTGCTTCGCCTCCGACGCCGCGATGGAGATCACCGTCGACGCCGTGCAGCTCCTCGGCGGCTACGGCTACACGCAGGACTACCCGCTCGAGCGGATGATGCGCGACGCCAAGATCACTCAGATTTATGAAGGTACGAACCAGGTTCAGCGTGTCGTGATGGCGCGTCAGCTGCTGAAGGGCTGAGCAGGGGCGGTTTGCGCGCTAGAGCCTCGGCGCTTTGGCGCGCCGCTGCATCCTCGCGTATTGCGTCTACGTTGCTGATCATTTTCGGTCAGTGATGGTTGCTTTCGATGAGCTCACGCAACGCTGACGTGGTGGAACGTCTAGCTGAGCTGCTTGAGCCGATAGGTGACTGGTGAGGCGTTGGTCCCGCACACTTGGGGGCGGTTCGTCGAGATTTTTGGGGTGCTTGTTTTGCAGGGGTGCCGTCCACCCAGATTGCACCCCCGCAGCTGGTAGCTGTGACATCGTGCCTCCCGGCTCTCCCCTCCGCTGGGGTGAAAGGGGCGAGGGAAAAGCAGAATGCTGCGAGTGTCGATCGAAACGCCGTAGCCGAAGCAGGTGCCGGTGCGGCTAGACGACAACATGTATGTCGAAAGTCGTGCGCCCACGGCGGTCGTCTGCCGCCCTGCGCATCGGGTCGATCGGACGTGCCCTGCCCGCGTCTGGGCGGATGCTGGCGGTCTTGGCTGGTCGCCGGTTTACGGTACGTGAGCCACGGCTTGCTGGGCCGGAACTTCTATAACCGAGGATGGGTCCGATCACCGGTCCCGCTTGCTGACAGACCCACCCGGCGGACTCGCGGCGTTCTGCGGTGAGACCAGCGGGGGTATATTGCTGACAGTACTCTGTGATACACTCTCCGCTACATGCTCGGGGGCGCCAGGTGAGTCCGAGAATGAGCGGCTGCTGATGGGGAGGTCGAAGGATCATGGGGGCGGCGGACGCGATCGCGTTTCCAGTTTTGGCCGGTTCTGCGGTTACACAGTTTTTTGGGTTCGGATATGCGCAGCTCGGCGAAATCGTAACCGGGTGGCGGGAAAAGCGGGCAGGGAAGTCCCGGCCGATCGAGATCCTGCCGATCCCTGAGGAGCTTGCGCCCGTGGCAGAGCCTCTCGTGATCCGCGAGGAGGTGCTTTCTGTGCGGTTCGCGGAGCTTGAAGCGCTACAGGAGCGTCTGAAGGGCTATCGCGGGCAGGAGTTGGACGGTAGTGATCCTGCACTGCGCCAGGCCTTGGCCGATCTTCGTTCCGCGCTTGAAGAGGTCTTCGAGGCTGAGCTGAGCTTCCGGGGTGAGCATCGGGCAAAGGCCGCCGTTTACGTCAACCAAAATGTTGAGGATCTTCACGGCAGGGCCATCGCGATGCGGATCGGTTCAGCGGGCGCTGCTGCCGACGCCCAGGTCGAGCAGCGCATCGGCACTGTTCACGAGGGTGGCGAGGCGACCGGACTGCAGATCGACCGGCTCGGCTGACGCGATCGGTGCTCACAGCTTTCTCCGGCGGCCGCGTGCGGCGGAGCCGGGACGCGCTTCCTTGTCGGGGGGATACCCATGGCTCTCGGTCACTCGCCTTCCGATCTCGGCACCGTCGATGGAACAGACTCCGCGGACGCCGAGGGTCTGGACCAGAGCGTAGGGCTGGCTGACTCCGCCTCCGCCCAGCAGCTTGTCGGCCACTCCAGCCCTGTCGCTCAACTGCGTGTTGACCAGCATGTCGGCACGGCGACCGGCTCGAGTGTGATCGGCGTCCAAGTGACGGTGACCGCGGATCACGAGCTCGAGCTCGACCCGAGCGACGTCGCCGAAATAGCGAAGCGCTTCGTTACACCACTGTCGTCCTCTAACCGCGTCGGCTTCGATCGGGTGCGCACCCGTCTGCTCGACGACGATGGCAGGATCCTCGTGATAGTGGGCGATGAGGGTAGCGGACGCACGACGGCGGCCAAGGCCTTGCTTGCGAGCGTCGTCGAGAAGCGCGGTGCCTCGTGTGCCCATCTTCCATTGGGCGGGGCGAACCACTTCCCGAAGCGCCGACTCGCAGTCAGGCGGCGTTGCGCCCTTTTGCTGCATCTGCCCACCGACGAGGAGGAATTCCGGATCGCAGACCGCTTCGGGGCCGAGATCAGTGAAGCCTCGCCGATGCTTCGCGAGAACGACTGCTATCTCGTGGTGATCACCACGCGCGAGCAGTGGCTGCGCATCTCGCTCGCTGCGGCGGAACAGAACGTGTGGTACAGCCAGGTGGCCGATCCCCTGGAGATCACCAAGTCGTGGCTGGGTGGATTCATGTCGCCGACCCTGATCGCGCGCTGGATGACTGATCTTCGCATCAAGGCCCTGGTCGAGGGGCAGAGCGCCCAGGACGCGGTGGAGATCGCCGGACTGATCCGCGAGGCCGCGGCGACCCCGTTGAGCGCACTGGAGGATGTTGACCTTGTCAGCGAGGAGTCCGGCGGTGCTGCGCTGCAGTCCGCTGACGGTGAATTCAACCACCGTGTACTGAGCGTCGTGGCCGCCCGCTCGAGCTGGCGCAAGCAGCTGCTCAACTGGCATACACAACCCGGCCGAACCGCGTTCGAGCGCAACTTCATGCTGGTTGTGGCGGTGCTGCCGGCCGGCACAGATGTGTCCGTCGCATATGGGTATGCGCAGTCCTTGTCCGCACGGTTCGGAGAGAGCCTCCAGGAGTCGAAGGGACAGCAGGGACCCGGCGTCATTGCGATGGCGCAGGCTATCGGTGCGCGTCTCGCGATCAACCGGGCGGTCGTGTTCACAAAGCCCGGTTGGGCCGATGCAGTGGTCAGGTACTTCTGGATTGATCGACCGGATCTCACCAAAGTTTTCGTCAACTGGCTCGCGGAGGTTCCGCTGGCGGGAAAGAATCGCGATCGGGCGCAGAGCGCAGGGCAAATCGGCGAACGGATCATCCGCCTGACTGCTGCTGAGCGCGATATAGGCCCGCTGACCATCCTGTTCAAGTCATGGAGCAGGGATCGCGGGTTGTGGGACGCAGCTGCTGAGCTCGCCGCGAAAGCCGCGGAGATCGCGGTACTCGAACAGCTCCTCCATGGGGAAGTGCTGGCGTGGGCCAAAAGCCCGGACAAGCTGCTTCGGCGCCTTGTGGTCGAACTGTGCGCCGGCCGCTACGGGTCTGCATTCCCGGAAAAGGCGCTGGTGCGGCTCAACCATGCTGCCACTGACGATGATCCCGAGCTGGAGGACGCGGTCATTCGCGCGATAGACAGACTCTGGCAGATCCCGTCGATGCAGGCGACCGTTTTCAAGCGCCTTGCCGGTTGGACGAAGCTGAAGAACGACTCGCGCGCTGGCAAGGCCAGGCGCACCTTCGCACGGCTCGCCGAACTGCCCATCCCCGAAGGTGCGCGCCCGCTGCTGCTTGAGCCGAGCACAGACGGCGACAAACTCGACGTCGGCGATCTGGTGCAAGGGTGGCGATCTCTGTTGCAGCACAATCCGGACCTTGCGGCTCACCCGCTCATGCGGTGGATGGACACAGCCGTGGACGCTCCGGAGGCCTGTGCTCTGATCTTCAAGATCCTCAGAACGGCGGTGGACGTGCGCGAACACGAGAACGGACCCGATGCTCTCCACCACCTACACCTGCTCGTGCGCGACTGGGAGCGTGCGCGACGTGCATCCGCGAAGCCCGACGAGTCGGCACGGATCGCGAAAGACCTGGGGGATGCGATTGATGAGGACTGGAAGTCGTACCTGCTGCGCCACCACGCGGTCTTTACCACGACTATGAACGGATCCGGTGAGTCTCGATGAGCCGATCGATCTTCGCCAACATCCTGCGCAGGCGTCGCAAGCATGCAGACCTCGTCCTCCACGGCGTGTTGAAGGATGCCTTACCGAGCGCCGACGGGTTCGTCTTCGACGCCGAATTGGAGTACACGTGGCAGATCCCCGGCGAGCTCGAGGCGGCCGCCATGGGATTGGAGCCAGCTGTCCAACTCCTCATCCTCGGCGAGGCCGAAAGGCTCACTGGCGACACTTCGGTGTTGCGCAGCAACGTGGCTGAGAGCAGGCTCAACAGTGAACTTCATCGCCTTATGCCCGCGCGTGCCGGCGTAGCAACGATCACGGGGGCCAGGGCGAGGCTCACAGTGAATGCGGCGTCGGAGGACGCTGCACGAGAATTGATCCTGACACAGGCCAGGACACGACGCGAGGAAGCGGACCGCAATCGTGCACGGGAGCGGGTGGAGTTCTTCCGAAACGAGATCCTCAAGGACCCGGCGTCAGCCCGCCTCTACCTGCTCCTGGAGAGTCCCATGACTTCGGGCACCGCGACCACGCAGGCGGAGATCGACCGCCTGGTCGAAGAGGTGGCGGCCTGGCATCCCACCAACCGGTGGATTCAAGTGACCGCCCTACTCAGAGAGCTGTTTGACAATCAGCCTGCGACTGCGCGGGAGGCACTTGTGCGAGACTTTCGCGAACTCCTCTCACTCCACCAGCGCGACGATCTGGCTACCAAGTTCGCGAAGATCGAGTTCTCGACAGAGAGTCCCGAGCTCGACAGCGCTTGAGATGAGTCTGTCTCGGTATAAGGGCTCTTGCAGCATTTCTGCGAGCAGCGCTGAGCTTGTCGTGCAACTCTCGTTCGTTCTTACGAAGGTCTGTCGGGTCGGTCAGCAGCAGGCCGGTGGCCTACTACGGAGACAGGGCGGCGTGGTTGGCCTCGACGTGGCAGGCGAACCACGCCCCGGGATAGGCGCGCAACCGCGGGGTGACCGTCGACATGGCCCTTTGCCAGCACCTCCAAAGCACTAGCAGCATCGCGCCGCCAGGCCGTCCTGTCACTACCGTCCTAGATCAACAATCTCCGCGCACGAAGATCTTGTAAGAGCCAGGTCTGCGACAGCCCACGTACCTACTGGGGGTGTGCCTAATGCCGGATTGCCAATGTCGAACGGGCTGTCACCGGTCGCGCTCATCTGCAGCGACTCGCCAGGCTTTGTCGCTGGGATGCCAGGCGAGGTTGCGTGCGGCGCCGGTTGCGAGGGGGTCGGCGAACGCGATGACGGTGGTGACGAGTTCGGCGAAGGTCTCGGGGTGGTTCTCGGCGGCGCGGCCTTGGCGTCGGCGCCATGCGGTGTAGGGGGCTTGGCGCTGGGTGGGTAGGTCGGAGATCGCTTCGCTGAGCGGGCGCAGTTGGATGCCGCGGTGGGTGGCGGTGTTGTGTAGCGCGGTGGTCAGTTCGTCACCGTCGAGGTGGTGGTGGGTGATGAGCTGGTGGAGGTCGGCGTAGTCGCGGTCGCGGGTGTTGAGGTCGCCAAGGGCGATGGCGGTGGAGAGCTTTTCGGCGATGACGGTGGCGATGGGGTAGCCGTAGAGAGTGAAGGTCCCTTCGCCGAGGGATAGCGGGTACTCGATGAGTGCGGGCGCGGGCGTGACGGGGTCGCCGAAGCTGACGTCGAGCTGCAGCTTCAGGCGTGCGCGGCTGAGGGTGGCGCTCATAGCCAGGCGCAGGCCGTGGTACTCGTCGTCGTGGCGGATCGGCACGGTGGTGAGCGTGCCGGGTTCGAAGAACACGCCGTCGTCGACGTCGGTGGCGGCGATCTGCGTGATCCGGCGGATGATCTCCTCCTCGTCGCCGGGGAATGCCCGGCCGAGGACGTCGATGTCGCGGGTGATGCGCCGCGCGCCGAACTGGGCGAGGAGGAGTCCGCCTTTGAGGACGAAATGCTGCTGGCCGAGTGGGTGGATGCTGACGCGGTAGAGGAAGCGTTCGAGTAGGTACTCGAGCATGACCTGGTCAGTGGGAGAGCCGTTGCGGCGGGCGAGGTTGCGCAGGTCGTTGTAGATCCGGCCGGCCGTGGTGTCGCGGGTGGGGTTGGGCATCAGGCGAGCACTGCTTCGATGGCCGGGCGGAGGGCGGACATGCCACCGAGTTCGCGTGCCGCGCGCTGGAGGTCGGCGACACCTTGCTGGCCGTTGCGGCGCAGGTACCGGTTGAGCGCGGACAGGGCGAGGCCGCGTCCTTCCTGCCCGCCTAGGCGCATAGCGTCGACGACTGAGCGGGCCGGACTGTAAACCGGCACGGTTTCGCCCGGCGCCGCTTCGAACTGTTCGACCGCGAAGTCGAAGGTGTTAGCGGCGTACTGGGAGACCTTTGTGTGTGGGGAGCTGATGGAAGGGCGGTGGCTGCCGCGTGGCACGGCGATGTGGACCTCGTGGGGGATGTCGTCGATCAGTTCGTGCAGGCTTAGGGCGGATTCACCGCACACCACCGCGTGAGGGGCGCGGGCGCATACGGCGAGCAGGTCGAGGTGAGCGGTGGGCTCGGCGTCGGCGCGCCGGTAGACGCCGCGCGAGAGTTCGTCGATCTCGCCCGACTCCCGCAGTACCGCTAGGTCGCGTGGAGCGAGCCGGGCGTCGAACGCCGCGCGCGCCGTGAAAGTCAGTGGGAGGCCCGAAAGCCTCTCCGACAGGCGTTCCTCAGAACCAGTCATGTATGAAATCCTACCCACTCAAGCTTTCGCTGGGTAGGTTTAAAACCATCTCAGATACTGGGGCTCCGGTTGCACGCTCAAGGGTGCGCGGAGGCGATTCAGTGCCACGGGGCGATCGCTCGGCTCAGCCAGTCAGCGACTGGCGTCATTTCGACCATGAGGCTCGCCTTCGCCATGCGGTTTCGCGACTCCGAGGCCCACGCGAGAGCGGCGTCTAGAGTCGTGCTGTCCTTCGCCGACAGCGACGTCTCGAGCTCGATGGGATCGCAGCCGGATGGTTGGCCCGGGCGATCGACCAATCAGGTCCTCGGTCGCGGCGCCTGGCGTGTCCTTTGTTGTGCCTCCTGGTTGTGCTATGCAGCTAACCAGCGGGGATCACCGTGCGGCCGCCTCGATCTGACGGTCCGTCACAGATTTGCCGATGGTCTGCGGCAGCATGCGTGCTGACGATATAGCAGACCAGGAGTAGGGATGACCTTTTCCCGCTTCGCCGAGCGCGACCACCACTGACGATGCCCCCGGCGTATTGCCTTACCGATATTAAGAAGAGCTCGCCGGGCAGAGACTTCCTGAGTTGCTGCGGGTGCAGACGGGGGCGAGCAAGACGCTGGCTGCGGTGCTGCCGTGGCTATGGCGCCTGATGAAGCATTCAAACTTGGTGGTGCGTGCGGCCAAGGCGGACTGGCTGGTGTACGTACTGCGATGCGTCAGATTAATCTACGAGCCGGAGAACCGGTCGAGGGTCCGGAACCTCGAGCAATGCGGCTACACGCTCAGGGTGCCATGCAAGTTCCCGGGCAAGGTCGTACATCGTGGCGCCGCTGCGCTCGATGAGATCGAACGCACGACGTAGCAGCGTTGGAAGCTCGCCGGGGAATCCCGAGATTGGGGACGGCTGAAACGCGGCGCTCTCGTCCTGCAGTTGGTGAAGCCGCTGGTATGAGCGGCTAGCGGAAGCTGCGGAGATCAGCCCGATTTCTCGGCACCGGTAGATCAAAGACTTCACTGAGACGCCCCACATGGCCTGAAGCCGATCCAAGACTGTGAAATCAGCCCGGCCGGGAAGCATGGAGATGATGCTTTCGTAGGGTGTAAGGAACTCGGCGGCAAAAACGTCCGCCTCTCGTTCACGTACCTGATCACCAGAAGCATGATCGCCGTGCAGGACGAGATGCCCGAGTTCATGGGCAACGGTGAACCGGTAGCGATATACGTCCGCCGCGCGATCACGGGTCAATATGATCAGAGGCCGCTGCAGTCGGCTGATGGAGAACGCGTCGATCGTCACGGCCGCCGCGTCGTCCAGGGGGAGCATGGTCGCGATGACACCCTTGGATTCTAAGAGCCGTACAAGGTGGGAGACAGGGCCGTCTCCGAGGTTCCAGTACTGGCGCAGTGCGCGAGCTGCAAGCCGGGGATCCGCGGGCAGTGCCCGATCGGGCTGAGTCTCACCGTCAGAGAATCCGGGGATGTCGACCACAGGAAGGCGAACTCGGCGTTCGACGGCATGCGAAAGCTCCCAGACCTGTTCAGCGCACGCTACGGCTTGATTTTGCTGTCCTACCCGTGTGGACCGGAGTTTCCGGAAATGAGCCATCGACGGATCAAGCTTGGTGTACGCCCTCCCGGGCGCGAAAAAGGCTTCCGGCACGTCGAAGAGCGTCGCCAGGCTTTGCACTATCGGTCTGCTCGGTCGTGCGATGGCCCCGGTCTCGTACTGGCCGATTGCCGCAGCGGTCAGGCCGACTCGTAGTGCGACGTCGCGCTTTGTCATTCCGGCAATGTGACGAGCCTGGGTGAGTCGCGCAGGGTCGAACTCGGCTGACGGCGGCGGACCTTCGTCGGTCGCGTCGTCGCCAAGGACGAGTTGGAGGTGGCTACCGCGCGCTGTCACCTGTGGCTTCCTCTTCGTGTTCGGTTTGGATCCCGAGATCCACGACAGGCTCAGCGCCCTGGGTGAAGCTCTGCTCGCTCTGGGCATCGGGCACGGCTCGCAGCGTCGAGGTCGCTGTGGAGGCGCCGTCGAGGAGCATCGGGATCTCTTCGTAGTCACGATCATGCCATGAGAGGTGAGCGTCATCAGTCAACTCCGCTTCACCCCAGAACAGCTTGATCAAACCTGCGTTCGCGTTGGCTGCGTATGTGAGAGTGATCACCTTCGTGCCCTCGGCCAGGCCGAGCGACCGCGCGTTCTCGAAGGTGCCCCAGTCTTCGACGTCGAGTTCGTCGTAGATCGAGGTCTGGGCCGGCTCCGGACCGTGCTGCGCGAACAGGCTGCGCCGCATGTTCGAAACCGGCCTGCGCAGAGTGGCATCGGAAACTTTCACGGTGGCCGAATCCCCGTACCGCAGCGGGTAGAAGACGAAGTCCCCCCACCTCGCCAGCCGATACCGCAGCAACTTGACGGAGCCGGCGCCTTCGATGCCCGAGTCCTCCATGCCCTGCGCCAATTCTTCGTGCTGCGCGAGCGCGAGACCGGTGCCGTACAGGTCGTAGGTGCCGAGGCCACCCGCCACGTGAGCCATCAGCGCGCGCGTGTGCGCTTGGCGAAGTCCCCTCCTGAACGTCCCGGCGAAGTTGGCGGCGATTTCCGCGCCGAACGTTCTATCGGACCACGAGGACGTGTCGGGCACGAGCGATCTCCGTTCGGAACAGGGAGGCTGACTTTCGCTTCAGTCGCTAGTCTACCAGATCCACTTTAGTTTTGTCGCAATCTATTCCAGCCCCGCTTCCTCGGCTGGCCGTTCGCGGCTAGCGAGGGCGGGTCGCAGTGGCTCCCGTAATGAGTTCACTTGGCATGTAGGTCAATCATCTGTCATCTAACCCCACGTTAGCTTTCGAGATTGCAACCCATCTTCAGCCGACGGGAGGGGCGACTAGAGCCGCAATCTTCGAGTGACATCTAGAAGCTCTTTAGCAGGTCAAGGGCCCCTTTTCGGAGTCCATGGCGCTGGTAGTTTATCTAACTGGCCTTAAATACTGTAATACGGCTCGAACTCGAGGTTGGCTACGTTGATCGTGTGGGTGCGTGCTGCGCTCGATCAGCTGGGCTCGAGGCGTACAAAACCCCTCGCTACGCCGACACCCATCTTGGTTACTTTGTGTGATGGATGCTGAGGTGTACACGGGGCCCGGCCAGAGGCGGCGATGGTGTTGCGGCGGGGGTGCTTTTTGGCTGGCCACCGCGCTCGAGGACGACGTGACTGTTGCGTCGCTGCTGCGTCAGAGGGTCGAAGGTAGCCAAGGACGATCACTACATGCCAAGGGTGAATGCGCAGGTCGCTGCGGATCCTCAAGGTAAAAGCGCAGGTGGTATAGCTGCTATACAAAGATCACCCAGATCTACGAGGGCACGAACCAGGTGCAGCGAGTAGTGATGGCGCGGCAGCTTTTGCGAGGATGAAGGCACAGTTCGAGATGCCGCGTCGTGGAGCAGACGCGAAAGTGCGAACCCGTATATAAGAACGGTCGTGGTCGGCCCTCCGCATCTTTGCGCAACCGAAGGCCTCGGAGGGCGCCGACTCCGATTCGGCGAGCCGGCCGGCGACCGTCTTGTCGGTCAGTACGATTGCCGTCATGCTCGACTCCGATCAGGTGCGGACGCTGGTGGCGCGTAGCGGCGAGATCAAGGGGGGCCTGGTCGCGTTCGCCCAGGGGCCGCGCTACCGGCGGCGTCTGGAGGCGCGGATCGCGGCTGCCGAGAACGAGTACGGCGAGCTCGATCAGATCCGGTTGATTCAGGTCATCGACGAGTTCATCCTGCAGCACCGTCGTCCCGGCGGGAGAACGGTGGCCGAGCAGTACGCGGCTCAGCGCGCTCATCTCATGGCGGAGGCGGAGCGGGCGATGCTCTTGGGCTGGGCTGATGTTGTCGAGGGCGTGTTCGAGGTCGACTCGGTGAAGCGCGACGTGCTGATGCTGCATCACCTGCGCGACGACCTGGACTACCAGGTGTATTCGAATGCCGGGCGCGGCGCGTTGGCCGGGTTGAAGAAGGGGATGTTCCTGTACGGGCGGATTGTGCCGGTGCATCCGGACTCTGACGCCTGGCTGGTCAGCGGCGGATTGCAGGCCTTTCCGAAGTCGGCGGCCGGGGTTGTGGCGCAGGCTGCGGTCTTCTCGGACGTCTCGGGAGCGCTACGTCGCAATCCGGAGCTGCGCGAGCGCTCGTGGGCTATGCAGGGGGAGTTTCGGTCCACGTTCATCGAGGTGTTCGGCGCGGACTGGGCGATCCTGCCTCCGAAATCGGCGGATGAGAAGCTGCGTGAGCTGTATCGGCGGCGCACCGACGCTGCGCTCGCGAAGGCGGGAAATGAGTCACCCAAATCCGCCGCGTCGGCAGCGCAGGCCTTTGAAGGGCTACCTCCGGCGCTGTTGGATTCCGAGTCGGTCGGGCTGATCTTCGACGAAGTCGAAGGTCTGTGCTTCTACGAGGGCTATGGCCTGCTCGACGAGCTCTTCGCCTCCCCGAGCTTGGCTCGCAGCCGTCCGTACGCGGAGCAACTGCGCGGGTACCTTCGTGACGAGTCGGTCGCGCCGATGGCGATCCGGCGGCTGGTCGAGAGACATCCGGGCAATGCCGACCAGGTTTTCCAGGCCGTGCTCCGCAAGCCGGACTTCCGTTGGGCCGAAGACGGCGAAGCACTGTTGCGTAAGCGTAAGCCCGAGTTTTTCGCGACGGATCCGCAGCCGTCGACGGCGGTGATCGGTCAGCGTCTGGCCGATCTTCTGCAGCGAACCGGGTGACGCGCGGGGCGCGGCGGCGTGGAGTGCGAGGATGCTTGAATGATTGCTTTGAAGAAAGTATCATCGATGCAAGTTTCATGATAGGCGGTATCTTGGGAGGCGGAATTTGTGGCCGAGGGCTTCGTGGGTCGGCAGAAGGAACTGGCGCTGCTCGATGAGCTGATGGAGCCGGTTCGTACCGGTGGGCGCACCGGCCGACCGGGGCGGGCGGTCCTGATCCGCGGGCGACGCCGGGTCGGCAAGTCCCGGTTGGTCGAGGAGTTCGCGCGCCGCTCCGGAGTGCCGCACGTGTTCTTCGCCGCCGCGGGGATGCCGAAGAGCGAGGAGCTTGCGAGCTTCGCTGAACAGGTAGCCGCGTCCGACCTGCCCGAGGCGAGCCGGTTCGCCGAGTTCGCCGCGCCGCAGACGTGGGATGCCGCGTTGACACTGCTGGCTGGGATTCTCCCGACCGACCAGCCGAGCATGCTTGTGCTCGACGAGATGCCCTACCTCATCCGCGAAGATCCCGGCTTCGAGGGCACACTGCAGAAAGTGTTCGACCGCACCCTTTCCAAGCTCCCGGTCCTGCTGGTCCTGATCGGTTCGGACCTTGCGATGATGGAGGCGTTGAACACCTACGGTCGCCCGTTCTACCAGCGCGGCACCGAGATGGTCGTACCCCCGCTCAATCCGGCCGAAGTCGCCACGATGCTCGACACCGGACCGGCTGACGCCTTTGACGCCTATCTCGTCTCTGGCGGCCTGCCGCTGATCCTGGACGAATGGCCGCGTGGAGCGGGCCTTTGGGAATACCTGGAGCGTGCTGTCACCCGCTCTACCTCCGCGATGCTGGTCTCGGGCGAACGTACGCTCGCTGCCGAGTTCCCCACAGAGGTCCAGGCCCGTATCGTCCTGGGGGCCATCGGACACGGCGAACGCACTTTCTCCCTGATCGGACGCGCTGCCGGCGGCCTGAACTCCGGGTCCCTCAAACGCTCCCTGGACCTGCTGATGGACAAGCGCATCGTAGAGGCCGACCTACCTTTGTCGACCAAGCCGTCCAAGGAAACCCGCTATCGAGTAGCGGATCCTCACTTGCGGTTCTGGCTTTCCTTCCTCGGTCCCGGCCTGCCCGCGATCGAACGAGGACGCGGCGACCAGGTTCTCGCCGCCATCCGCAAGAGTTGGCCGTCATGGCGCGGGCGTGCCATCGAACCCGTCATCCGTGAGGCGCTGCACCGCTTGCCCGAAGGCGTCCTGCCCGAGGGGACCGAAGTCATCGGCGGCTACTGGACCCGCACCAACGACCCCGAGATCGACCTGGTCGGCGCCGATCGTGCGCCGATCGCCCAACGCCTGGCCATGGTCGGCTCCATCAAATGGCTCGAGAACAAGCCCTTCGACACCCGCGATCACGCCCGCCTGATCGTCCATCGCTCCCAACTGCCCGGCGCGGATGAAAACACTCCCCTGCTCGCTGTCGCCCGATCCGGGTGCACTGTCAAGGACCTCACCGCTCTCAGCCCCGACGACCTGCTCCAGGCATGGCACTGAGGGGGCGGACGGGCCGTCCCTCTGTTCCGTCGCTGTTCCGTGGGAGGCCGGAAAACGGCCTGAAGATCTCCTTCGCGCCTGGCAGGCATAGTGCGCTATGCGCCCTTTCGAGCCGGGCGCGGATGCGCGGATGCGCGAATGCGGCACGGAGGTCGCGTGGCGTTTGAGAGAATCGTCGGGTGACGATGGAGATGGAGCCGCAGCCGTTCGCCTATCTGAGCGCGCCGAACGCCCCGCTTTACGGCCGGGTGCTCTCCGTGTTCGGCCGGGCACGCGACCGGTTCACGGTACATCTGCGGCCGGAGGATGTGCATGGCGACCTGCGGCGGGATGATGCCGAGGCCGGCGAGACGGTCGCAGTGGAGGCCGTGTCCGCCGCATTGGAGAAGCTCGTCGACTGGGGCAATCTCCGTGCGGACGCGGACACCGGGCGGGTCACCACTGTCGAGGACTTCAACCGGGCCCGCCACATCTACCAGCTGACCCGTCACGGTCAAGCGGCGATCCAGGCGATCGCGCTGTACGAGGAGGCGCTGGGGCGACGGGGCCAGCTCCAGTCCGTTGCGCTCGCCGACATCGCCGAACAGCTCGCCTCGCTGCTCGCGCTGGCCGGGGCGACCGGAGAACCGGATCCGACCAAGGCGCATCTGCTGCTACTCGCGCTGAACGACCGGTTCACGTCTCTCGCGGACAACGCTCAGGCGTTCATGGCCTCGCTGCGGCGCGCGATCGATTTCCAGGATGGGGACGAAGAGGGGTTCATCGCGTACAAGGACCAGCTCATCTCCTACATCGAGCGGTTCATCGCGGATCTGGCGAACCGGGGCGCGCAGATCGCGGATCTGATCGACCGGCTGGAGACGGCGGGCGTGTCGCGCCTGCTGCTTGCGGCCGCGCAGCGCGAGGCGGCCGATGCGTTGCCCGACCTCGACGGCGCCGACCTCGACCGCGCCGCCGCCAAGTCGACGCAGGACGCGCTCACGGTGTGGGAGAACAAGTGGCGCGGCCTGCGCGACTGGTTCGTCAGCCAGGGACGCGCCCGCGACTCGCAGGCGAAGCTGCTGCTTCGGGCCGCCCGCAGCGCGATCACCAACCTGATCAACGCGGTACGGCTGCTCGCGGACCGGCGCGGCGGACGCTCCGACCGTTCGGCCGACTACCGCGCGTTGGCGCGCTTCTTCGCCGAGGTACCGGACGACGCGGCGGCGCATCGGCTGTGGCGCTGCGCATTCGCCCTGAACGCGGCGCGACACCTGACCGTGGACGCGCAGACCGAGGCGGAGTGGGAGCAGGCGGAGCTGGCACCGGGCACCGCGTGGGCTCAGGCGACGCCACTGCGGATCAGTCCTCGTCTCCGTGAGACCGGGAGCTACGAGCGCAGGGGTGCGCCGAACCGGGTCGCCGACCGTTCGGCCGCGCGCCGTCTGCTGGATGCGGAGAGCAGGCACGAGGCGGAGCAGACCGCCGCCGCCCGACGACGCCTGGCGACGGCCGACGGGCCGGTGCTGCTCTCGCGGCTGGCGGGACCGGACGGCCTCGACCCCCGTGCGTTCCGGCTGTTCCTCGCCGTGCTCGGCGATGCGCTGGCCGCCCGCGGGCCCGGCGAGGCGTCCGCCACCGCCACCACCGGGGACGGCACCATGGAGGTCCGGCTCACGCTGGTGGACGCGCACCGGATCGTCGAGATCGCGACCGAGGACGGCGTGCTGCGCGGCCCGGAGCACCTGATTGAGATCATCGACCTCACCGCGGGGTCCGGCGTCGTACGGGATCGCGCCGAGACGCCGTCGGGCCGGCTCGTGGGAGCCGTCGTATGAGCCCGGCGCCGCTGTTCGACGACGCGGCGGAACGGCGCAGGGCCGCCCGCGCGCTGCTGGCGCAGCCGCTGCTCACCCAGGCTTCGGAGGAGTTCCGTCTGGTGCGTAAGCACGCGGCGGAGCTCGCAGCGTGGTTCTCGACGGAGGCCGGGTGGCGGCTGGTGGTGGAGGCGGAGACGGCGCGACTGGTCAAGACCCCGGCCGACCTGCTCGACCCGACCCGCCCCGCGCTGGCGATGCGGTCCAAGGCTCCGTTCACCCGGCGGCGCTACGTCCTGCTGTGCCTCGCACTCGCCTCCCTGGAGCGCGCCGACGCGCAGATCACGCTCGGACGCCTGGCCGAGGGTGTGATTACCGGTGCCGGGGACCCGGACCTGCTCGCGGCGGGCATCGAGTTCCGACTGGAGCGGCGCGAGGAGCGCGGCGATCTTGTCGCAGTGGTCCGGCTGCTGCTGCACTGGCGGGTGCTGCATCGGGTGGCCGGGGACGAGGAGGCCTATGTGGCCGACACCCAGAACGACGTGCTCTACGACGTGGACCGCAGAGTCCTGTCCTCGCTGCTGGCAACTCCGCGCGGCCCGTCCACCGTGCGGGTCGAGGGACCAGGCGGGACAGCCGCGGCCCTGTTCGAGCGGCGGCTTGCGGCGCTGACCGAGGAAGTGGTCCCGGAGACCGACGAGCTGCGGCTGCGCTCACTTCGCCACCGCATGACCAGGCGGCTGCTGGACGACCCCGTGGTCTACTACGACGAGCTGAGCGAGGAGGAGCGGGCGTATCTGGTCTCCCAGCGCATCGCGCTCAGCCGTCGCGTCGGCGAGTTCACGGGTCTGGTCCCGGAGTTGCGGGCGGAGGGCGTGGCGATGGTGGATCCGGAGGACCAGCTCACCGACGTGCGCATGCCCGAGCAGGGCACGGACGGCCACATCACGCTGTTGATCGCGACGAGGCTGGCGGACGCGGTGGCCCGCGGGGAGCGGGCCCCCACGCGCTTCGAGCTGGTTCGCCACATCCACTCACAGGCCGCGGCGCACGCCGCGCACTGGCGCAAGACGGCGCTGGAACCGGCGGCCATGGCAGACCTCGTCGATCAGGCTCTCGACCGGCTCGAGGCGCTGAGCCTGATCACCCGTGGCGCCGACGTCGACGGAGAACGGACGATCGCCGCGCGGCCCGCGATCGCACGCTACGCCCTGGCCGCGCCGACCATCCGAAAGGCCAAGTCCCGCGCATGACCGCCGACCACAACGGATTCGAGTTCGAAGTCGATGGGGAGCCCGGCCTTCCCGTACCGGACAAGGCTCGCTGGCAGCCGCTGCGCGCCGGGCTGGTCGACATCTTCTACTACGACGTCGAGGAGTTCCGTTTCCACGACGGTCGCCTGCTGCTGCGCGGCAACAACGGCACCGGCAAGTCGAAGGTGCTCGCGCTGACGCTGCCGTTCCTCCTCGACGGCGAGCTCACCCCGAGCCGAGTCGAGCCGGATGGGGACCGCAACAAGCGGATGGAGTGGAACCTGCTGCTCGGCGACAAGCACCCCAACCCGGAACGGACCGGCTACACCTGGCTGGAGTTCGGCCGCGTCGCCGAGGACGGCTCATTCCACTATCGGACGCTGGGTTGCGGGCTCAAGGCGGTGCGCGGCCGGGGAATCGCAGACCACTGGTTCTTCGTCACCGACAAGCGCGTCGGCGCCTCGCTTCCGCTGCTGACCGAGACCCGGATCCCGTTCACCCGCAAGCGGCTCGAGGACACGCTCGGCAAGCACGAGGTCTTCGGCACGGCCACGGCGTACCGCAGGGCCGTGGACGAGGCGCTGTTCGGCCTCGGCACGGAACGCTACGAAGCACTCGTCAACCTGCTGATCCAATTGCGCCAGCCGCAGCTGTCCAAGCGCCCGGACGAGAAGCTGCTGTCCAAGGCGCTCACCGAGGCGCTGCCTCCGCTGGAAGAGGCGATGGTCGGCGAGGTCGCGGAGGCCTTCCGCGGCCTCGACGAGGAGCGCACGGCCCTCGCCGCGCTGACCGAGGCGGAGGAGGCCGCGGCGACGTTTCTGTCCCACTACCGCCGCTACGCGCGGGTCGCGGCCAAGCGCACCGCCGCCGGCGTGCGTCTGGCGCACAGCAGGTACGAACATCAGAACAAGGATCTGAAAACCGCCGACGAGGATCACGAGGCCGCTCAGGGCGAGTTCGAGGCGGCCGAGGAGCAGATCGCGGGGCTCGAGCAGGAGGCGGCGCGCCTCGTCGCCCGGCACGACGCGCTCAACCGCGATCCGGCGATGGACACGGCACGCGAGATCGACCGGCTCGCGCAGGTCGCCGCGACCCTGGCGCGTGCGGCCGAGGACCGCGTGCGCCTGAGCGGCCAGGCCGAACGCGACGCCGCGTCACGCGCGAAGAAGGCGCACGCCGCGCGTACCCGTGCGCAGATCGACGAACGCAACTCCGAGAACGCCGAGGCGGCGGCGGCCGGGCACGCCCGCGATGCCGGCGTTGACCACGCCCGGGTGTGTGCGGCGGGCGACCTGCCGGCGACGGAGGCGGCCGGCAGGCTCGCCGCGCAGACGCGGGCGCAGGCGGTCAGCGGCCTCGAAGTACTCGTCGGCACCGCGGACAAGGCGAGGGATCGGCTGCGCGCCGCCAAGGAGGCCGCCGAGCGCGCGGCGCAGGATGCGACGGCCGCCCAGGAGCGGGCGCAGGCCGCCGCGGGTCTGGTCTCCAGAGAGGGTGCCGCACTCGTCGAGGGCTACCGGACGTGGTCCGCGGCGGCGGCGGAACTCGTCCTGCCCGCCCCCGATGAACTGTTCGAGCTGCTCGAATTGTGGGTGGGGACGCTCGACGGCCCGAACCCCGCGGCCGTCGCCGCGGACGACGCCAGGGCCGCGCGCGCCGCCGAGCTCACCCGCGCCGAGACGGAACTCGACGCGCGGTCCGCGGAAGCACGTGCCCGCCGTGCGGCACTCGAAGCCGAGGTCGCCCGGCTGGAGTCCGGCGGCCACGACGGACCTCAGGCTCCGTACTTCCGGCCCGAGCAGGTACGAGCGGCCCGGCCCGGCGCACCGCTGTGGCGGGTCGTGGATTTCGCCGACGGGGTCGGTCGGCAGCAGCGCGCGGGCATCGAGGCCGCACTCGAAGCCGCCGGGATCCTCGATGCCTGGCTCACTCCCGGCGGCGTCCTGGTCGCCGCGGATGGCGAGATCGTCGTCTGCGCCGACGTCCCCGTCGACGGCCCGAACCTCGCCGCCGTCCTGTGCCCGGCCGTCGATCGCGCCGACGTGCAGGCCGCGGCCCTCGACGACACCGTGGTCGCCGCCGTGCTCGCCGGCGTCGGCTTCGGCGAGAGCGAGGCCGTGCCCGTCGAACCCGTGACATGGGTCGCCGCCGACGGCCGCTTCCGCAACGGAGTGCTCGCCGGCCGGTGGACCAAACCGGAGGCCCGTTTCATCGGCGAGGGTTCGCGCGAGGCCGCGCGCCGCGCCCGGCTCGCCGAACTGGCAGCGCAGATTTTAGACATCAGTGCCCTGCTGAATAAGCTGGCCGCACAGCGCGATTCCCTGCGCGGGCAGGCCGGCGTGCTCGCGGCGGAGTTCCGGGCGCAGCCCGCCGACTCGTCCGTGCGCGATGCCCACTCGAAGGCCGCGTCGGCCCAGGACGCGACCCGTCACGCGCTGGAGCGCAGGACGGACGCGGATTCGCTGGTGCGTGAACGCGACGAGGCGGCGCGCACGGCCGAGGACGAAGCCGCCGAATTCGCGCAGGACACTGCCCTTCCGCTGGAACCGCAGGCCCTGCGCGCCGTGCGGGACGCGGTGACGGCCTATCGCGAGGCCCTGGCCGCGCTCTGGCCGGCCGTGCGCGCCCACCGGCGGGCGCTGGCCGAAGCCGCCGAGGCCGATGTCGAGTCAGATGCCGCGCGCGAACGCCTGGCGGAAGCCGCCGAGGCCGCGCAGGAGGCGGCGCACGGCGCGCTGGCCGCGGCCGAGGAGCACCGGACGCTGCTGGAGACCTCAGGGGCTGAAGTCGCCGAGCTCAACCGCCGTCTCTCCGAGGTGCGCGGCGAGCAGGAGGCCTGCAAGACGGCGCTCAAGACCGCAAGGTCCCGCCGCGACAACGCCTTCGGTGCCCGGGAGCGTGCCGAGGGCAAGCGCCTGCACCTGCGCGTTTCCATCGACGAGTCCGTAGTCGAGCGGTCCCGCGCGATCGACGTACTGCGGGCGTTCGCCGCTACCGGCCTGCTGGCCGCGGCCCTGTCGGAGCTCGAGACGCCGCCCCCCGCGGAACCGTGGGCGCCCACCCCGGCGGTGGCCGTCGCCCGGGCCATCGACCAGGAACTCGGCGAGATCTCCTCGGACGACCGGCGCTGGGAGCTCGTCCAGCAGCGCGTCTCGGCCGAGCACAAGGTGCTCACCGACGCGCTCGGCCGCCACGGGCACTCCGTCGGCATGACGCTGCACGACACCGTGATGGTCGTCGACGTGCTCTTCCAGGGCCGGAGCATGGACGTGCCCTCCCTCGCGGCCGCCCTGGCGGGCGAGGTCGAACAACGCGGCCGCCTACTGTCCGCGCGCGAGCGGGAACTGCTGGAAAACCACCTGGTCGGCGAGGTGGCGGGGGCGCTGCAGGAACTCGTCACGGCCGCTGAGCGCCAGGTCCTGGCCATGAACCAGGATCTGGACGCCCGCCCGACATCCACCGGGATGAAACTGCGCCTGCTGTGGGGACCCGCGAAGGATGCCCCCGAAGGACTGGAAGCGGTGCGCCAGCGGCTGCTGCGCAAGTCCTCGGACGCCTGGAGCCCGGCCGACCGCGCCCTGGTCGGCGAATTTCTCCAGCACCGGATCCGCGAGGAGCGCGCGGAGCAGCCGTCGGACTCCTGGCATGACCAGCTCGTGCGGGCCTTGGACTACCGCGCCTGGCACGCGTTCAAGATCGAGCGGAAGCAGGACGGGGCGTGGAAGCCCGCCACCGGCCCGGCCTCCGGCGGTGAGCGCGTGCTCGCCGCATCAGTGCCCTTGTTCGCCGCGGCCTCCTCGCACTACTCCTCCGCGTCCCCGCATGCTCCGCGGCTGATCGCGCTCGACGAGGCCTTCGCCGGCGTGGACGACGACTCGCGCGCCAAATGCCTGGGGCTGCTCGCGTCCTTCGACCTCGATGTGGTGATGACCTCGGAGCGCGAGTGGGCCTGCTACCCGACCGTGCCCGGCATCGCCATCGCGCAGCTGGCCCGCCGAGAGGGGATCGACGCGGTCCTGGTGACTTCCTGGCGCTGGGACGGGGCGCAGCGCAGGCGCCTGGACCGGCCCGAGCCCTACATCCCGGGCGTTGCCCGGCACGGCGAGGACGTCGGCGGCGCCGAGGCCCCGACGCTGTTCGGCTGACGCGGAATCGGTGACACGTATGGCAGACGACGGCGGAGACCGCCTGCGCCGCCTGCTCGGCGGCCCGGACACGCAGTGGCTCGTCGAGCGGGTCCGCACGAGGATCGCTCAGGGCAGGCCCCTCGACGGCACGGTCACGCTCAGCGCCGCCACCGCGCAGCAACGCCGCGCGCTCGAATCCCTGCTCGGCCGTGTCCCGAGCGCCGGACGCTCGCTCTCCGTCCGCCTGTCCGAGCTCGACGCACTGCTGCGCGAATCAGGACTCTGCAGCGACGGCCTGGCCTGCGCCGTGCTTGCGCTGGCCGGACCCGTGCCCGATCTTCGAGCGGAAGCGGAGGTCGGGCAACGGATCTGGCGGCGAGCGCACGCCCCGCTCCGTGACCTGGCCTCCGCGCGCCCCGAGCTCGGAGCCTGGGCTGCCGAAATCGAGCGGTCCGGCCTCGTCAAACGCCTCTCGCGCAGTGACGCGGCCGTCGCCCGGGAACTGACCACGAGCGCGGGGAAGGTGTTCGCGCTACTTCCCGCCGACGGCGTCGCGCTGCCCGTCCTCGCCGCCCGGGCTCTCGGCGACGCGCACGCGCTCGACGACGGCAGAACGCTGACGGCTCTGGTCCTTTCCGCGGTCCGCGCACTCGCTGGACAACCGGCCACGTCCACCGCGAGCGCTGAGGGACGCCGCCAGGCCTGGGCCGCGGTCGGAGTCGCGCTGGACGAGCTCTCATCGCGAGTGCTGACGCTGGGGCTTGCCGCTGAACTTCCGGGCGAGCCCGTGGTCCTGACGCTGCGCCGCGTCCGCCGCCACCCTCCCGCGTTCAGTGGCGGACGGGTGTTCGTGTGTGAGAACCCGGCGGTGGTCGCCGCCGCGGCAGACGAACTCGGCGTACGCTGCCCGCCTCTCGTCTGCGTCGAAGGCCAGCTCTCCGCCGCCGCTCGCGCCCTGCTCACGCACCTGGCCGCGCACGACGCGGACCTCGCCTATCACGGCGACTTCGACTGGGGCGGCGTGCGCATCGCCGCGGGTGTCCTCGCACTGCCTCGTGCGACTCCTTGGCGCTACGACGCGGAGTCCTACTCGGCGGCCGTGGGCCGCGGCCTCGGCAGCCGGCTGGCCACGGGAATCCCGCTCGACATCCCGTGGGACCCGGCGCTTCGCTCAGCCATCGAACGACACGCAGTCCGCGTCGAGGAGGAGCACTTGATCCCTGAACTCCTCGCCGACCTCGCCGCGATGTTCGACACCGGGCCCGCTGACGCATTCGACGCCTACGCACCTTCTCCCTGATCGCCCGCGCCGCCGGCGGCCTGAACTCCGGGTCCCTCAAACGCTCCCTGGACCTGCTGATCGACAAGCGCATCGTCGAGGCCGATCTGCCTCTGTCGACCAAGCCGTCCCGTTACCACGTAGCGGATCCTCACTTGCGGTTCTGGCTCTCGTTCCTCGGCCCCGGTTTGCCCGCGATCGAACGTGGACGCGGCGACCAAGTGCTCACCGCCATCCGCAAGAGCTGGCCGTCGTGGCGTGGACGTGCCATCGAACCCGTTGTCCGCGAGGCGCTGTACCGCTTACCCGAAGGCATCCTGCCCGAGGGGATCGAAGCGATCGGCGGCTACTGGACCCGTACCAACGACCCCGAGATCGATCTGGTCGGCGCCGATCGCGCGCCCATCGCCCAACGCCTGACCATGGTCGGCTCCGTCAAGTGGCTCGAGAACAAGCCCTTCGACAGTCGCGATCACGCCCGCCTGATCGTCCACCGCTCCCAACTGCCCGGTGCGGATGAGAACACTCCTCTGATCGCCGTTGCCCGTTCCGGTTGCACCGTCAAGGACCTTGCTGTTCTCAGCCCCGACGACCTGCTTCGGGCATGGCACCGACCTCACCGCACTCACCAAAACCCTGGCCATCGAGCCAGGCCCGCCCAAGGCTGGTTGAAAATTCAAGCAGAGTCGCGTTAGAGTGCCGATGCATGAAAGTTCAAGCAGATTACGGACGGGCGGATCGGATCATGAACCTCAGCAGAAGGTCGTTCACCCTCGGTGCGGCGGCCGGCGCGCTCGTCGCGGTGCCCGGTGCGAACGCGGCGTTCGCGGACTCCGAGTCCGCGACGGGCGCCTCGGCAGCGTCGGCCTCGGTCACCACGGCGCAGGAAACGGCGCAGCTCGCGCGGCTCTACTCCGCGGCGAAGGCCGAAGGGGGCGAAGTCACCGTGTACATGGGCGGCGACAAGCCCGGACAGTGGGATTTCGTCGCGCAGGCCTTCGTCGCCGCGTATCCGAACATGGCGATCCACCTGATCACGGACCTCAGCAAGATCCACGATGCCCGCATCGACAACCAGTTGGCGAACGGCGATCTGGTCGCCGACGTGGCGATCCTGCAGACCGCCGACGACTTCGAGCGCTGGAAGAAGCAGGGCTCGCTGCTGAAGTACAAGCCCGTCGGCTGGGACCGTGTCTACTCGAACGCCAAGGACCCGGACGGCTACTGGACCGCGGTGTTCTACGGCGCCTTCGCCTACATGGTCAACACCAAGCTGCTTCCGGCCGACCCGTCCACGTTCACCGCGCCGGACCTGCTCAAGCCCGAGTTCAAGAACAAGCTGATCTTCACCTACCCCGACGACGATGACGCGGTCCTGTTCTTCTTCAAGCTGATCGTCGACAAGTACGGCTGGAACTGGCTCGCGCAGCTCGTCGCGCAGAACCCGGCCTACGTGCGCGGCACCCCGTACTCCGCCTCCCCGGTCGCCGCCGGAACGTACCTGGCTACCGCCGGCACCACCGGCGACCCGAGCCCCGACGCGACCGTCGTGCTGCCGAGCAGGGACCCCTTCAACTCCTGGGCGCAGCACGGAGCCATCTTCAGCAACGCGAAGCACAAGGCCGGCGCGAAGCTGTTCACCAGCTGGCTGAACTCGCGGGCGACGCAGGAGAGCGTCATCGCCTCGTGGACCTGGTCAGTGCGCGGCGACGTCGCCCCGCCGACCGGCCTTGAGCCGCTGTCCTCCTACAAGACCACCGACCCGCTCGCGTTCCCGGCCTTCATGCGCGACCGCGCCGCCGTCGAGCGCTTCCGCTCCCAGGTCCAGCTCTACGTCGGCCAGGTCACCGGCCCGGACCCCGCCGACCCGGACAACTCGTTCGGCCGCACGCCCGGAGCGTTCTAAGCCGACTGACGCGCCTTGGCGCCGCCGTAGCCGCCGTGCCTAGCGGCGGCGCCAGGGCAGGTCCGCCGGATAGGCCGCGGCATCCTGGTCCTGCGCGATCAGCGCCTGCACGACGGTTCCGGCGATCTCGGCGAACTGCTCAACCTGAGTCGCTGTCAGGTGGTCGAACACGGCCCGGCGCACGGCCTCGACGTGGCCGGGGGCGGCGGCGGACAGCACCTCGAATCCCCGGTCGGTCAGGATCACCACGCGGCCCCGCTTGTCCGCCGGATTCTCCCCGCGACTCACCCAGCCGGCCTGCTCCAGCTTGGCCACGGCGTGCGAGAGCCGGCTGAGGGTGATCTTCATGTGCTGCGCGAGATCGATCATCCGCGCTGAGCGGTCATCCTGTGCCGCGAGCAGACTCAGCAGGTGGTACGTGGTGTGCGAGATGTCCGCGTCGCGGCGCAGTTGCTGGTCCAGATAGTCGCCGAGCAGCGTGGACAGGTCGATATAGGCCATCCAGGCCCGTGCTTCCTCATTGTTGAGCCAAGCCGTGTTCGACATCGCGTCAGCCTAGATACAAGCGCTGGAATTTTCAAGCAAGCGGGCGTCTGTTGAAGAGCTGAGCGGGAGTTCCGCCGGGAGCGGCCGGGTGGGAGGATTGCCGCACCATGACCCGCGAACCGGTCCTGCCCGCCGCGCGCGCCGCGATGTTCGGCGCGGTGTGCCTGGGGCTTGGCGTGGCCGCGCACCGGGTCATGTCGGATGCCGCGATACCGCTTTGGGCCATGGTGCTCGGCGGGATCGGCGTGTACGTGCCGGCGCGGCTCGGGACGCGGCGTGAGCGGGGGCTGCTGGAGATCGCGCTGTTGATGGGCGTGCTTCAGATCGCTCTGCACCTGTTGTTCGGCTACGCCCAGGACCATGCCGTGTCCTCCGCGCAGATGTCCATGTCTCAGATGTCGATGCCTCAGGTGTCCATGCCGGGCATGGCGATGCCCGCCGGGACGTCGATGTCGGCGATGCCCATGCCCTCCATGGCGGTGCACGGCACCGGCGGCGGGATGCGGATGGGTGCGGGCATGCTGCTCGGGCACGCGTTGGCCGCCCTGGTCTGCGCCTGGTGGCTGCGGCGGGGCGAGGCGGCGGTGCACTCCCTGATACGCGGGGCGGCGCACTGGATCGTCGAGCACCTCAACGCGCCGGTCCACGTCGTGCCGGTCGCGGTCCGCGGGCACGTC
>Ga0185299_10002796_pt1 | contig 25499 bp, 17 predicted proteins | sample PaiPotPPA55metaG_FD_128002 | JGI IMG/M metagenome (GOLD analysis project Ga0185299, IMG submission 128002) | Iron sulfur acid spring bacterial and archeal communities from Banff, Canada, to study Microbial Dark Matter (Phase II) - Paint Pots PPA... ...
AATGCCGGCGAGACGACGGGCACCACCACGCTGTCGATCTCGGCGACCACCACGGGCGCCGAAGCGGCGACGACCACCGGCAGCTACACGCTGGTCGTCAGCGAGCCTTTGTTGACGCTTAGCACGCCGGCAATCAGCGGCACGGCGCAGGAAGGTCAGGTGCTGAACGTCTCGACCGCGGCAGTGTCAAGCGAGCCGACCGAGACGACGATCACCTACCAGTGGCAGAGCTCGACCAACGGCTTCGCCACCTTCACCGCGCTTGGCACCGGAACCAGCTATTTGGTCAAGGAAGGTGATGAGGGCGCGCAGATCCGCGTCGTCGCGACCGCTACGGATCCCGACGGCAACCCGACCGTGACGACGGCCACGAGCACTTCGACCAGCACGGTGCTGGACGCGGCGCCGACCGTCACCACGCCGACGATCACCGGCACGGCGCAGGAGGGCCAGACCTTGACGGCGCTCGCCGTCGCTAACAGCGCCGACGCCGTTATCACGTATCAATGGCAGGTGCTAAACGGGGCCACATGGGCAAATATTAGCGGCGCCACCAGCTCGACGTATCTGGTGACCGAAGCCAATGAAAATCACCAGCTCCGGGTCATCGCGAATTCGTCGGATTCGGATGGCGGCAAAGCCTCCGCGACCAGCGGCGCGACTTCGGCGGTGTTGGATGCGGCGCCGACGGTGACGACGCCGAGCATCACCGGCACCGCCCAGGAAGGCCAAATCCTCACGGCGTCGGCGACCGCCGGCCAAACCGACAACACGGTCACGTATCGGTGGATGGAGAACAGCGGCGCCGGCGGCACTTATGCGAACATTGCCGGCGCCACCGGCGCGAGCTACACGGTGAAGGAAGCCGATGAAAACCACACGATCGAAGTGGTGGCGACCGTCACTAACACCGGTGGCATCGTTTCCATGACGAGCGCCGCCACCGGCCCGGTGACGGACAAGGCCCCGACCGTGACCACGCCGGTCATCACCGGCACGGCCCAGGAGGGCAAAATCCTCACCGCGTCGGCGACCGCGGGCCAGACCGACAACCCGGTGACGTACCAGTGGTACTCCGGCGGCGCCGTCATCACCGGCGCGACGGGTGCGAGCTATACGGTCGCCGAGGGCGACGAAACCAAGGCCATCACGGTGGTGGCGACCGCCACCAACGCGCAGGGCGCGACCGCCATGGCGACCAGCGCCCCCACTTTGGCGGTGCTCGATGCCGCCCCGACCGTGACCACGCCGGTGATCACCGGCACCGCACGTGAGGGCCAGACGCTGACGGTGTCGGCGACCTCCGGGCAATCGGATAACGGCGTCACGTATCAGTGGATGGAGAACAACGGCGCCGGCGGCACTTATGTGAACATTGCCGGCGCCACCGGCACGGCATACACGGTGACGGAGGCCGACGAAACCTTCAGGATAGAGGTGGTGGCGACCGCGACCAACGATAACGGCGCGACCGTTTCCAAGAGGAGCGCCGTAACCGCGGCGGTGTCGGATGCGGCGCCGACGGTGACGACGCCGAGCATCACCGGCACCGCCCAGGAAGGCCAAATCCTCACGGCGTCGGCGACCGCCGGCCAAGCCGACAACACGGTCACGTATCGGTGGATGGAGAACAGCGGCGCCGGCGGCACTTATGTGAACATTGCCGGCGCCACCGGCGCGAACTACACGGTGAAGGAAACCGATGAAAGCCACACGATCGAAGTGGTGGCGACCGCCACCAACGCCAACGGCGTCAAGATCTCGGCGACGAGCCTCGCGACATCCGCGGTGATCGATGCCGCCCCGACCGTGACCACGCCGACCATTGGCGGCACCGCACAGGAGGGCAAGGTTCTCACAGCCTCGGCGTCGGCCGGTCAGAGCGACAACGCGGTCACCTATCAGTGGTTCAGCTCTGCCAGCGGTTACACGACTGCGATCGGCACCGGGGCCAGCTATACGGTGAAGGAAGCCGACGAAGGCTACAACATCGAAGTGGTGGCGACCGCTACCAATGCCAGCGGCGTGACTGTTTCCATGACGAGCGTCGCCAGCGCCGCGGTGCTCGATATCGCCCCGACTGTGACCACGCCGACCATCAGCGGCACCGCGCAGGACGGCTCGATCCTCGCCGCCTCGGCGACTGCTGGTCAGACCGACAACCTGGTCACGTACCAATGGTTCAGTTCGGCCAGCAACTACACGACTGTGATTGGCAGCGGTGCGACCTACACGATCCAGGATGGCGACGAAGGCTACAGGATCGAGGTAGTTGCGACCGCCACCAACGATGACGGCGTGACCGTTTCCAGGACGAGCGCCGCCACCGCAACCGTTGCTGAGCCCGCACCAACGCTTTCCATCGCGAGTTCGGCCCTGAACCTGCCCAAAGGCGGATCGGTTGCTCTGGGGATCGGGGTGTCCGGCTTCGACCCGGATGACAATGTGACCGTGACGATTAGAGGGCTTGCGGGTTATGAATATATCACGGACGGCTTCGACACGACCAAGTTCTCGGGCAGCTCGGTAACTCTCACTGCCGCCGAAGTCAGCAGCGGGCTGACATTACACTCGACTTACACCGGTACCTCAAAACCGGCGAATACGCTCTCGGTGACGGCTACCAATAACATATTGGGTGAGACCTCAACTTCTCCAGCGAAGACCATAACAGTCACGGATCCGCCCCCCGCATCTGTCTCGACAGCGCCAGCACCAGCGTTCTCGCTTGGCGCGCACTCATCGTACTTCGACACGGTGGCCGGCCTGGGAGGGGACAGGACCACCATGCTCATGGCCCAGTTTGCGGCGGCCGGATTCCAGAGCGGGGCCGGCGGTGGGGCCGGCGGATTCCTCACAACACCGACTCCGGATGCGATCCCACACGAGCCTCCAAGCTTGACCAGGCCGACCTAGCAGAGATTCACGACCAAGCATGATGGATCACCCTATCGCGAACCCAGGACTACAAGGCGTAAAACCCGACGGCTGCCGGTTCATGCAGTTGCGGAATGCAGGCTGGTCCGGATGCTGATGTTCTCGGCGAGCGACGATTTGAAAACGATCGACCCGGGGCTCATCGTCCTGGGTCTGTTGTTGCGTCTGAACGGCGTGAAGGCCGGAATTGACCGGCTTAGCCAACTGAGTGGGGCTGCGCCGATCGGCATTCCACAGATACTGTGTTGCGCCAGGAAACTTGGACTCCATGCAGTGCGACGCCGGACCAATTGGGCGGGGCTGGCCACAACGCAGCTACCGGCGATCGCGACGCTACGAGACGGCGGCTTCCTTCTTATTGGCAAGGTGACCGAGGAGGGCGTTGTCGTGGTACGGCCGCTATCTCAAAATGTCGAAGTGATGACGCAAGCAGAGCTCGAGGTGGTGTGGGATGGCCAGCTTGTGGCGGTGCCACGCCGAGCGTCGTGGTCGGATCGCGTTGGCCGCTTCTTCGGTACCTCCACCGGTATCTTCACCCGACCCCTTGAATCGGCGCGCCGCTCACCCGGCCCTGATGGAGGCGGTCCCCCACCTCAATCGGCTACGACCGATCCGACGAAGTCCGATCCGTCCGGTCTCGGCGCGCTGGTGCTGTTGCTGCGCATCCACGGCATTGGTGCCGAGCCGGGGCAGATTAGCCACCGCTGCGGTACGGCAGCAATCGGCGTTACGGAAATGCTTCGCTGTGCGAAAGAGCTTGGGCTGAAGGCGCGCGCCAGCACCACAAGATGGGACCGTCTAGCCGCCACCCCGTTACCCGGCATCGCTGCGCTACGCGACGGAAGTTTTCTCATCCTCGGCAAAGCCGCCGAGGACAAGGTGCTGATCCAGCACCCGTTGTCCTCCAAGCCCGAAGCCATGACGCGGGCCGAGTTCGAAGCTGTCTGGGATGGCCGTCTCGTTCTGATGGCGCGCCGCGTGACATTGTCGGATCTCTCGCGCCGTTTCGATATCACGTGGTTCCTGGGGGCAATTCACAAGTATCGCCATCTCCTCGGCGAGGTGCTGTTCGCCTCGTTCTTCCTGCAAATGTTTGCGCTGGTTTCGCCGCTGTTTTTTCAGGTCGTCATCGACAAGGTACTCGTGCATCGCAGCATGAGTACGCTGGACGTGCTCGTGATCGGTTTGTTGGGAATCTCGATCTTCGAAGCCATTCTCGGCACCTTGCGCACCTATATGTTCGCGCATACGACCAACCGCATCGATGTCGAGCTCGGGGCCCGATTGTTCCGGCATCTGTTGGCGTTGCCGATTGCCTATTTTCAGGCAAGACGTGTCGGTGATTCGGTAGCGCGCGTGCGCGAGCTTGAGAACATCCGCCAGTTTCTCACCAGTTCGGCGCTGACCCTCGTTATCGATCTGTTCTTTACCTTCGTGTTCATCGCGGTGATGTTCTATTATGCTCCGCTATTGACTTTCGTCGTGCTCGGCTCTTTTCCGGTCTATATCGCGATCTCCCTGGGCGCGACCCCGGCGTTTCGTCGCCGGCTCGACGAGAAATTCCGCCGCGGCGCCGAGAACCAGGCTTTCCTGGTCGAAAGCGTGACCGGCGTCGAAACCCTCAAGGCGATGGCGGTTGAGCCGCAAATGCAGCGCCGCTGGGAAGACCAGCTCGCGGGGTACGTCGCGGCGAGCTTCCGTGTCATCAGCCTCAACAACACGGCGAGCCAGGCTGTGCAGCTCGTCAACAAGATGACGGTCGCCCTGATTCTGTATTTTGGTGCCAAGCTCGTCATCGAGGGCGATCTTTCCGTCGGCGAGCTTGTCGCCTTCAACATGCTGGCCTCGCGTGTCAGTTCGCCGGTGCTTCGCCTGGCGCAGATGTGGCAGGACTTTCACCAGGCGCGCCTCTCGGTGGCGCGGCTCGGCGACATCCTCAATACCATGCCGGAGCCAAGCCTCAGTCCAGGGCGTGCCGCGCTTCCGGCGATCCGCGGCCAGGTAACGTTTGAGCACGTGACCTTTCGCTACCGCGTCGACGCTTCGGAGATTTTGCACGATGTGAACTTCAGTATATCGCCGGGAGAAGTCGTGGGGATCGTCGGGTCTTCGGGCTCCGGCAAGAGCACGCTCGCCAAACTCGTTCAACGGCTTTACGTCCCGGAGAGCGGGCGGGTGTTGGTTGATGGCGTTGACCTGACCATGGTCGATCTGCCGTGGCTGCGGCGCCAGATTGGGGTGGTGCTGCAGGAGAACGTGCTGTTCAACTGTTCGGTTGCCGAGAATATTGCGCTTGCCGACCCCGCCGTGTCGATGGATCGGATCATCGCGGCGGCCAGGCTCGCCGGCGCCCACGACTTCATCCTGGAACTAACCGAAGGCTACGATACGATCATTGGCGAGCGCGGCAGCAGCCTGTCGGGCGGTCAGCGCCAGCGCATTGCGATCGCCCGCGCCCTGATGTCGAATCCCCGCATTCTGATTTTCGATGAGGCGACCAGCGCGCTCGATTACGAAAGCGAGCGCGCCATCCAGGAGAACATGAAGGAAATCTCCGCCGGTCGCACGGTCTTCATCATCGCACACCGGCTGTCGACGGTTCGCCACACTGATCGCATCCTCACCATAGAGCGCGGCCGCATCGTCGAAGACGGCAGCCATGACCAACTGATCCGCAGCAACGGCCGCTATGCCAAGCTGCACTACCTGCAGGCGGGTCTCCAATGACCGCGGCTCAGAAGATCGTTCCGTTTCCAAAAAAGGAAGTCATTCGTCGCGCTGAAAGCGAACTTGCCTTTCTGCCGGCGGCGCTCGAGATCGTCGAGACGCCGCCGTCACCGATTGGCAGGGCGATCGGAATCACGGTGATTGCTCTATTTTGCCTTGCGCTGGCGTGGGCCTCTTTTGGAACCGTCGATATTGTCGCGACCGCCCCGGGCAAAATTATTCCAACCGGGCGCACCAAGGTAATCCAACCGTTCGAGACCGGCGTCGTTCGCGCAATCCACGTCCGCGACGGACAAAACGTCAGGGCCGGAGACCTCCTCATCGAACTCGATCCGACCATCAACGGGGCGGAGCTCGGCCACCTCAGGAGTGACCTGGTCTCGGCTGACCTTGAGGTGGCGCGCTTGCGCGCGGCGTTGTCCGGCCACGCCGATTCACTTGAAGCATTCAACCCGCCCGAGGGCGCGCCTGCCCCGCTGATTGAGATGAATCGCCAGTTTCTGATCAGCCAGACCGCCGAACAGCGAGCCAAGATCGCCGCGATCGATGGCCAGCTCTCGCAGAAGGAGGCGGAGCGCTCTACGACGGCTGCCACGATCGCCAAGATCGAGGCAACCATCCCGCTACTGCAGCAGCGCGTCGACGTTCGCAAATACCTCGCTGACAAGGAATATGGTTCGAAACTACAGTATCTCACCGAGATGCAGGACCTTGTTGGCCTTCAGCAGGAACTCATGGTCCAGAAGAGCCACATTCACGAAGCCGAATCCGCGGTTACGGCGCTGTCTGAGACCAGGCTGCAGACGATTGCGGAATATCGCCGCATGCGCTTTGATGAATTGGCAAAGGCCGAGCAGAAGGCCGCTGGCTTTGCCCAGGACGTAATCAAGGCCGAGCAGCGAACCAGGCTCCTCGCGCTCACGGCCCCGGTCGACGGCGTCGTGCAGCAGCTCGCCGTGCACACGATCGGGGGTGTGGTCACCCCGGCACAGGCGCTGCTCGTGGTCGTGCCGCTCGACAGTCATATGGAAATCGAGGCGATGGTGTCAAATCGCGACATCGGTTTCGTGCACGCCGGCCAGGCGGTCGAGGTCAAAGTCGATACGTTTAGTTTCACCCGCTATGGGCTGCTGCATGGTGAGGTCATCAACATCTCCCAGGATGCTATCACCCGAGATAAACCCCAGGACAAATCCAACGACAAGACGCCGGGCACCGAGACCACCAGCAGCGAGCCCAAGGGCCAGGAGATGAACTATGCGGCGCGGGTCTCGCTCGACCGCACACAGATGCAGGTAGAGGACAAGCTGGTCAATCTGTCGCCTGGCATGGCCGTCACTGTCGAGATCAAGACGGGCACGCGCCGGATCATCAGTTATCTGATGTCGCCGCTCGTCCGCTATAAGCAGGAGATGCTGAGAGAACGGTGATTCTCTGATGACATTACCTTCACGCATGCTATTCAGTCAAAGCCCTGACGACCGCTCTTGGCGGATCGTGTTGCAAAAGTCCGAAAATGCCGTGCGACTGATTTCTCGCTAAACGGCAAAACAAACGGCAATCGTCGATCGATGTAGCCCTCAAACGCGTCACCGAAGTCGCCAAATCGCGCGCCAACCTCCGAGAGGTTAGCAGCTGCCTGCACAGCCTTCTTCCCTGTTCCGGTCAAAAAAATCGCTGTTCTTCCAAATCATTTCCCTGTTAATTTTCGCGGGGAATTGCTTGAGAAGCGACCGCAGCACAGCGGTTTCCCGACACGGAATGTGCGCTTGGAACCCCAAAAATGCAAAATTCCCTGTTAAATTCCCTGTTGGCAGGGAATTTGCGCGGAGACAGCTCGAGCGCCTGTCCATGACCGGGACCCGATCCTTGGAAATACCGTCGGAGAGCCGCGAACGAACCATTCTCACAACCGACATCGTCGGCAGCACGGGTCTTCTTCGCCGCTTTCCGAACGACATGATGGGCGCGATGGATCTGCACGACCAGATCCTTCATACCTCGATCCGTCGTCATTCCGGCGACCCCTTCAGAAGCACCGGCGACGGCGTGTTGGCGGCATTCGACCGCCCAGTGGACGCCGTGATGGCCGCGATCGAAGCGCAGCGCGAGATGCGTCGCGTTGCGTGGGGCCCGACCGGCCGGCTGCAGGTAAGGTTCGGTATTGACACAGGACCGACGCGGGCGAGGGGCGCGAATGACTATTTCGGCCCCGCGCTGCCGACCGCCACGCGATTGCAGAGCGCAGCGAACGCCGATCAGATCCTGCTGTCGGACGTCACGGTCCGGCGGCTGGGAAGCGAACTGGTTCAATCGCCTTTTCAGCTGGCCGACCTTGGCGAACACCATTTCAAGGGCATCGAACCCATCCGTGTGCACCAGGTCTGCGCGTCGGACCTGCCGAGCAGCTTCCCGCCGATTGGCGGCAAACGGGAGAGCGCCGGAGGCAATTTGCCCGCCAATCTGAGCTCCTTTCTCGGCCGTGAACGGGAGCTGGATGAACTGGCCGAACTGGCACTCAAGTCGAGATTGATCACTCTCGTCGGTCCGGGCGGCATCGGCAAAACCCGGCTGGCAATAGAATTTGCCCGTTCGCTGCAACCGTCCTTCTTCGGCGGCGCCTGGCTTGTTGATCTCTCGGCGCTCGAGCGGGACAGGGAGGTTTGGCCCGCCATCGCAGAGGCCCTTCTCATCCCGCCGTCGCCCGGCGTGCATCCGCGAGTGCAGGTGCTCGAACGCCTGCACGAGGCGCGCGCCATATTGGTGATGGACAATTGCGAGCATGTGCTCGACCCGATCGCCGACGCGGTCACCGAACTCGGCTCGGCCTGCGGCGAAGTGTTTTTGATCAACACCAGCCGCGGCACGCTCGGCGTAGAGGGCGAGGCTATCTACGAGGTCCCGTCCCTGGACGCACGTTCGCAGGACCGCTCAGGGCAACCTGCTGCTGTCCGTCTTTTCATCGAACGAGGCCGGCTGGCCGAGCGCAGGTTCCAACCGAGCCTCGAAGATCTCGCTGTGATCGAGAGGATTTGTGGCAGCGTCGATTGCATTCCGCTGGCGATCGAGATCGCAGCAGCGCAGCTGCGTCAGCAAAGTCTGCAGAAGATAGAAGGCGGGGTAACGAAACCGCTCGATCTGTACTCGGGCAGCTTCCGGGCACGAACCGGCCGCCACCGAACGCTTCGAAATACCCTTGAATGGTCGTATGATCTTCTCGATTTCAACAGCCGTCGGGTTCTTCAGCGGCTATCGGCACTCTCCGGCTCTTTCCACGAAGAACAGGCCCTCGCCCTCTGTGCGGGCGATATGCCCGGTGAATCCGACGTGCTCCGCGGGATCGACAAGTTGATCGAAACCTCGCTGTTGTGTCGGTCCACGGGAAACCAGCCACGATTGCGAATGCTCCAAACGGTCCAGGCCTTCGGACGGGAGAAACTCGACCGCGCCGGTCTGCTGCAAACCGTCGAAACCCGACATGCGGAAGTCTACGCATCCCGTGCCCGGCACCTGGGCGAGCAAATCGCGGGTCTCAATGAGGGCAAGGCTGCGAACGCGATCTACGATGATATGCCCAACTTGCGGGCTGCTTTCGATCGGGCCATCACGCGCGATCCAAGACTGGCAGCGGAGCTGGCTGCCCCGCTGTTCCTGTTCAACTACTGGCACCGAGGCGCGGAAACCGGTGATTGGTACGGGCAGATCATGGCCCGACCGGACGCTGACAAGTTCGATCAGGCGCCCATTCTCCTTGCCGGCGCGGCCGGACACGCTTTCCACCATGGAGGCGATCAGGCAAGCGCCACAGCTTTCGTCGAACGGGGTTTGCGGGCCGAAGCTCTCGGGATGCAATCCAGTCAAGGATGGCTTCCCCACGTGTTGGGGCAAATGGCCCAGTGGTCTGGGGACCTGACGGGCTGCATCGAGCATCTCGCGGCGGCAGTAGAGCAGGCGCGTAGCGCCGAAAATATTCCGTGTGAGGTCATGTCGCTCTGCATGATCGCTTCCATCAAGGCGCGGACCGGGGATCGCCAAGGCGCCGGCGAACTGGTCCGGGAGGTCAGCGAAATTGGACAAGCCATTTTGCCGCCGACCCTGATGGGCTACATCCACTTCGCGCGCGGAGGCGTAGCGCAGGATCCCAACGTCGCCATCGATGAGTACCAAACGGCTGCCGTTTGGGCCAAAATGGCGGGCAATCATCTTGGAGCGCAAAGGGTCAAACAGCTGATCGCCGACCTTCAAGCGGCGAGTGCCCCGCCAGCCGAGGCGTTGGACATTCATGTTCGTTCACTGATTGAACTTCCGAGCCACGGCGCAACGCTCTACACTTGGCTGACGATCCGTTCGATCATCTTGCGGCTCGCCGATCTGGAAGCGGATGAAGAGCTGGCCGTATTGGCAGGCGCTCTCAACGCGTCGCCGCTGAAGCTCGACCGGTCGGCGCGAAAAGCCGTCGACAAAGCAAAGGCGAGGCTGGGTAACGCTGCATTCGAAGCGGCGGCCACGCTCGGCTCACGCTTCGACCCGGCGCAGGCCCGAAGGTACATCATCGAAGCGTGGCGACGCATGGTAGCCAATCGAGCGGTCGAATTTGGGTGAGCGATAAGCTTTCTCCCGAAAAAGATGACGTGGCATTTGCGGCCAACGCTGTCGGCTGCGCAACGCTGCGGAAGAAGCGACGAAATTCCCGCCAGAGCAGGATGACTTTTCTTCGAATCGCCATCCTGCTCTATCTTTTTGTTTTGCGCATGATCGCCGCGCAAACGCGTTCCGCGTTTGTCGCGAGGGAAACCGGTACCCGCCCTCGGGTCAAGCCCGAGGGCATGCTTTTTCGGATCATGGCCCACGCGGCTTGTTCGGCAGCATCGGCTTGATAGCAATCCATTCATAATCGGCGAGTTCGTAGCGCATGATTCGAGCCCCCGGTTTGGGAGTTTGAATCACGAGATCTGGCCGGACGCAACGCTCTCGGCCCGACCCCGGCTTACGGGCAGAAGCGGACATCACCCGTCGACTCCCCCGCTGAATCCGTCGAAAATGAATCCAAAGCGGACGTGTTTGAGAATGCAGAAGTTGCTAATTCTAGGAGAACTCGCGTATGCACTATGTGTAGGGTCGTAGTGTGAGCAATTCAAATGGCGATGGAGCTGAGGGGCGCGAGAGGCGAGGGATTTGCGACGATTACCGCTGACGGTCGCGTGTTGGATTCCTGGTTCCTTCAGCTGCGCCTGGTTGTGGAGGCCGACAAGGCGGCAACGGTACGGCTGACGAAGGACGAGATCAGCAGATCGTTGGGTGAGTCGGCAGAGGGATATGCGCGACACGACGACGTCCGCAATGTCGATATCGTTCCAATCCATACAGAAATTGACTCCCTTGCATCTGCGCCGACTGATGTGCACGACGCATATCTTCGACTCCATCTACTGAGCCACCGGCTCGTCCAGCCTAATTGCCTGAACCTTGAAGGAATTTTCAGTCTGTTACCTAACGTTGCCTGGACGACCCTCGGTCCCTGTGAATGCTCTCGTGTACCGGAAGCACGAATCGCAGCACGAAAGCGTGCCCTTGCTTTTGAGGTGACAGGCGTGGATAAGTTTCCGCGCATGACTGACTATGTGACGCCTGCGGACGTGAGAATTGCAGATGCGGATCGCGTAAGGCTCGGAGCCTACTTGGCTCCGGGCACGACCGTCATGCATGAAGGCTTTTGCAATTTTAATGCAGGTACGCTCGGTCCCTGCATGGTCGAAGGCCGGATAAGCGCCGGTGTGGTTGTGGGAAGTGGCAGCGACGTTGGTGGCGGAGCGTCGATCATGGGCACTCTGTCCGGAGGAGGGAAAGAGAGGATTACAGTTGGTGAGCGCTGCCTGATCGGAGCCAACGCCGGTATCGGCATTTCATTGGGAGACGATTGTATCGTCGAAGCGGGCTGTTATGTCACGGCAGGCGCGCGCATCCTTTTGGAAGATGGCCGAGTACTGAAAGCCAAAGAACTCTCGGGCCAGAAGGGCCTTCTTTTTCGTCGTAATTCCCAGAGCGGCGCTCTTGAGGCAACCAGACGTACACCAAATTGGGACGGGCTCAACTCGCAACTTCACAGCTAGGCAGCTCACTCGAAGAAGTCGTTGGCGACAATTGTGGCGCGTCAACGATGTCGCCTTCTGGCCCCTCGCGTCATTTGCTGCGGCTGCACAAAAGCGGCCGTTATCGGAGCGAAGCGGACATCATGAGAACTTATGAGTACGCGCCCTAGTTGAACGCCATGCCGCCGCTCATCGCGACCGTCTGGCCGGTCATATAGGGATTGTCGAGCAGCATCATGACGGCTTGCGCGACTTCGGCGGCTTTGCCGAAGCGGCCCACCGGAATCCGGCTGACGAGATTGTGCTGGCCCTTCATCATATCCGTTTCGATCAGAGAGGGTGCAACAGCATTGACGGTGATACCTTCCTTTACGAGGCGCGCGGCGTATCCGCGCGTCAATCCTTCAATGCCAGCCTTCGACGCATTGTAGTGTGGCCCGATCGAGCCGGCGCCTCGGGCGGCGCCCGATGAAATGTTGACGATACGACCCCAGCCTTTGCTTCGCATCATTGGTAAGACGGCCTGCGTGCACAGAAAGACCGATTTCAAATTCACGGCGATCGTTTGATCAAAATCGGCCTCCGAGAGATCGTCAATGCCGCGGGTGATGGCGATCCCGGCGTTATTGATCAGAATATCGATCGGCCCGAGGTCCGATTTCACACGTTGAACCATCCGGGCGGCCGCGTCGGATTGCGAGACGTCTGCGGCAATCGCAATGGCGCGTCCGCCGGCCTCGCCGATGGCCTTGACCAGCGTATTCGCTTCGCCGGCGCGCTCGCGATAATTGACGGCGACAGCGGCGCCGGCCTGAGCCAACGATCGGACGATCGCTGCTCCAATACCGCGGGAGCCTCCGGTCACCAAGGCAGTGTGGCCATGCAAAGTAGCTGTCGTCATCGGCATCTCCGATTGGCGTCTTATTGAATCTGAGGCACGCCCAGCCGGCCGAGACCTGGAAGCTTTAACGCGGGACGACGGATGTCCAGCCCAAGGACGCCGCCAAAAAAGTTAAGCTCGACACCTTCGACCCAGCCGACGGTCAGTCCCAGATAACCACCCAGCGAAACGAACACGCCGGTACGGGACGGCGTTAGACCGAACCACTCGCCACGATAGGGATAGTCCTTGCCGATGGCGGTCGGGGGCAGCACTGCCTTGAGTTCCGGAACGGCATCAAGGACGGCTTGGACGAAGGTATTGGAATTCGGACCAGGCCAAGGGCTGTAGTCTCCATAGGCCCGAAACCTGTAAGTCTCGACCACCGAGCGAATTTTTGGGATCAATTTATCAGCCTCTTTACCGTCGACGCCTATTACGGTCTCCGGCAGGGCACCGAACCATCGGCCATCTGGGATGAATCCATCGATACGAATAGGTTCGCCCCAGGCGGTGTAATCGTATCGGCTGTAGCGAGACGCGCCGTGTTCCTTAAGGACGATCCACGAGTGGACTGCGAAGATTCCACGCCAGCGTACGGTCCGCGCGGCGTAAATTCGGATCAGCGCGTCCGGATGCTCCGATGCCGTGGGTAAAAGCCCGGCGCTGGAGCGGTCCGCCGTTTGCCAGTTTTCGCGCCTTTCCCCGAAAAGGTAGTTCGCGGTTGATAGCAGCAGGGGTGCGATGATCAGGACAAGGAAAATGAACACGTATTTCTTCACGGCGGGAGGATCAGGTGTGACGGTGATGTAGTTATTCCATCTGCTTTTGCCAGATTAAGGTAGAAATCCATCGTAAATCCGGCAGACCGAAGGCGCACCCGGCGGTCAAAACGGATGGCTACGCCGCGCGCCATAGGCAAAATAAATGACAAGCCCGATCGCGAGCCAGACCGCGAGCCTCAGCCAGGTATCGGCCGGCAGGCTGAACATCAGGAACAGCGAGGTCGCTGCTCCCGCCGGCGCGACCAGCCAGATCATCGGCGCTCGGAACGGACGGTGGAGCCCCGGCTCGCGGATGCGCAGCGTCAGGACGCCGAGCGATACCACGACGAATGCAAACAACGTCCCGATGCTGACGAGTTCGCCGACCAGCCCGATCGGCAGCAGGCCGGCGAGAACCGCCACCACCGCGCCGGTCGAGATCGTCGCGACATACGGCGTACGGAGCGTTGGATGGATCATGGCTGCGACCTGTGGCAGCAACCCGTCCTGCGCCATCGCGCGGAAAATTCGCGGCTGCGCCAGCAGCATCACCAGGATGACCGAGGTGAGACCGAAGATGATGCCCAATTTGATCAGCCGCGAAAGAAAGCCGACGCCTGCCGCATCGATCCCCACCGCGATCGGGTCGGGGACGTTCAACCGGTCGAACGGCACGATGCCCGTCAGCACGAAGCTCACGACGACGTACAGCAATGTGCAGATCACCAGCGAGCCCAGAATGCCGATCGGCATATCCCGCATCGGAGTTTTGGCCTCTTGCGCCGCGGTCGAGACGGCATCGAAGCCGATATAGGCGAAGAACACCACCGCCGCGCCGCGCATCACGCCCGACCAGCCATATGTCCCGGGGCCCGCGCTGGGCGGGATGAAGGCGCCCGCGGGGTTGTTCGGCGTGATCCAGTTCCTGGTGTCGAACGCAGGCACCGCGCACACGATAAAGAGCCCGATCACCACAAGCTTGATTGCGACAATGAAATTATTGAACCGCGCGGTCTCCCGGATGCCCGCGACCAAAAGCGCCGTGATCGCGGCGATGACGATGACCGCCGGGATGTTCAGGATCGCGCCGGTGGACGACCAGGCATGCGCTGCGGGATCGTAGGTCAAGGGCGAGGAGACAAATCGCGTCGGCAGATCGAGCCCGAAATCCCGCGCAAAACTGACGACGTATCCGGACCAGCCGATCGCGACGGTGGTGGCGCCGACCGCGTATTCCAGGATCAGGTCCCAGCCGATGATCCAGGCGACGAATTCGCCGAGCGTGGCGTAGGCGTAGGTATAGGCGCTGCCGCTGACCGGAACCGCCGACGACATTTCGGCGTAGCAAAGCCCTGCGAACGCACAGGCGACCGCGCCGAGGACAAACGACAGCGCAACCGCGGGTCCGGCATAGGATGCGGCCGCGTGTCCGGTTAGCACGAAGATTCCGGCGCCAACGATGCCACCGATGCCGAGGGCTACGAGGTTCAGTGCGGACAGCGTACGCTTCAGCGTCCGCACCTCGCCGTTCGTTGTCTCGCTTTGCGCGGCCTCGTCCAGCAAGTCGGCGGTGGATTTGCGAGCCCAGAGATTTGCCATCGCGGATGGACACCCATGCCGGGAATAATGGCGTAGACTATAGCGCGGGCGATACGTTTTGGGCTGGCATTCAGCGCGATCGCTATTCGGAGAAAAATTGATGACCAACCGCGTTCTGGTTTTCTACGGTTCCTACCGCTCCGATCGGATGGGAATTCGCCTCGCCGACTATGTCGTGGCCGGGCTTCGCGGGCGCGGCGAAGACGTCGAATTGATCGATGCCAAGGCAATCGGACTACCGATGCTGGACCGCATGTATAAGGAGTACGCGCCGGGGTCGGCGCCGGCGGCCCTCGAGACGCTCGCCGCCAAGATCCGCGCCGCGGACGCCTTCGTCTTCATCACCGGCGAGTATAATTGGGGGATGCAGCCCGGGTTGAAAAACCTGACCGATCATTTCCTCGAGGAATGGTTTTGGCGGCCGGCCGCGATCGCGGGCTATTCGGCCGGCCGCATCGCGGGTGCGCGGTCGGGTTTCGTCTGGCACGGAACTTTGTCGGAGATGGGCATGGTCGTGATCTCGAGCACGCTGACGGTCGGGCCGATCGCGCAGACACTCGCGGCCGACGGCAAGCCGATCGGGGAAGCCGGAAAATCGCTCGACCGTGCATTCCCGCGCTTTGCCGATGATCTCGCCTGGTGGACCGAGGCCGCAAAGGCGCAACGGGCCCGCAAGGCGCCGCCCTATTGAAGCCTCATCTGGCGGGCTGTTGCTCATCGCCAGAGCATATGCTCTGATCGGGAAGGGGGAATTGGGATATGGAACCCGGCGATGACCAAACCCGACCTCATCATTTTCGACTGCGACGGCGTGCTGGTCGATAGCGAAGTGCTGAGCTGCCGCTGCCTCGTGGAGGGCCTTGCGGGATACGGCGTCACACTTGATCCGGATCAGGCGCTCGACCTGTTCCTCGGCCGAAGCGTGAGCGCGGTGTTCGATCACTACCAGGCATCGGGACATGCGATCCCGGCGCAGTTCTCGACCGAGCTGAAGACGCGGGTTCGCGCGGCGTTCGAAACCGCGCTGCGGCCGATCGAAGGCGTGGGCTCCGTGCTGGAGGGGTTGAAGATCCCGTATTGCGTCGCCTCGTCCAGCGATTTCGATCGCGTCGCCCTGTCGCTGTCGCTGACCGGCCTCGCGCCGCATTTTGATGGCCGGCTCTATACCGCGCAAATGGTGGAGCGCGGCAAGCCCGCGCCCGATCTCTTCCTCTACGCGGCTGAAAAGATGCAGGCGAATCCTGATCGCTCGCTTGTGATCGAAGACAGCGTCAGCGGCGTCACCGCGGCGAAAGCGGCCGGCATGACGGTCTGGGGATTTGTCGGCGGCAGCCATTATCAGTCGCGTGACGGCCGTGCGTTGCTTTACAGTGCGGGAGCAGATCGGGTGTTCGGCCGCATGGCTGATTTCTGGCCGAACCAACGGAACGAGTTTTGATGACGTTGTCGGACAGCGAAAAATCGCGTCTCGATGAAGCCGCCCGCGCCGGCTGGCTCTATTTCATTGCCGGTCATACCCAGGACGAAATTGCAAAACTGCTCAAGGTGTCGCGCGCCTCGGCGCAGCGCCTGGTTTCACTGTGTTTGGCCGAGCGGCTGATCACGTTCCGGCTCGAGCATCCGATCGCGGCCTGCATGGAGTTAGCTGCGCGGCTGAAGGACTTGTTCCATCTCGCTCATTGCGAGGTGGTGCCGACCGATCCCGCCGCGCCGCTGGCCGCCGCCGGCATCGCCGAGCGCGCCGCCAACATTCTGGAATCGACGCTGCGCAGCGAGACGCCAGTGATCGTCGCGCTGGGCACGGGCAGAGCGGTGCGCGCGGCGGTCGAGCGGGTTTCGCCGATCGACTGCCCCAACCACCAGATCGTGTCGCTGGTCGGAAATATCTCGGCCGACGGCTCGGCGAGTTTTTTCGATACCGTTGGCCGTCTCGCGGATCGCACCAAGGCGCGGCACTATCCGATGCCGTTGCCGTTTCTGATGTCGTCGGAGCGCGAGCGCGACCAGATGCTCAAGATCGATCCGATTCTCCGGGTGCGGGCGGTCGCCGCCAAGGCCGATCTACGGCTGGTCGGAATCGGGCAGATGGACCAGGGTGCGCAGGTGCGGGTCGACGGTTTTGTCACCCGCGAGGAACTCCTGGAGATGATGCGATTAGGCGCGGTCGGCGAACTGACCGGCTGGGCGTTCGACGCGGAAGGGGCGGTCATCAACGGCGGAACAAACCTCCGCCTGACCAGCATTCCACCGCAAGTCCCCGCCAAAACCCTGACCATCGGTGCGGCCGTCGGGTCTGCCAAGGTTTCGGCGATCCGGGCGGCGCTGAAGGGCCGCCTGATCAACGGCTTGATCACCGACGAGACGACCGCCGGCGAGATCCTGAAGCCGTGAGCCGATGAACCGGCGCCGTAGCTTCAGCCGGCCGCAAGGAACCGCCGGCCGGCCACCGCGGTTCTAAGGATTCTCCGCCCGCCCAAAACGGGCGCCCGACCGTCCCGTCTGACCTTGACAAGGTTGATCCGCAGTGTGAACATAATTGCAAGGCGTGGGCATATGCTCAACGCCAGGAAATAGGGAGGTTACCGTGAAACACGTCCTCGGCGCCCTCGTGGGCGCGGTTACCCTGTTGGGCTCGGCCCCCTCAATCGCGCAGACAACCCTGACCATTGCGACCGTGAACAACAGCGACATGATTCGCATGCAGGGGTTGACCAATGAGTTCACCGCCAAAAACCCCGACATCACCGTGAAGTGGGTGACGCTCGAAGAGAACGTCCTGCGCCAGCGCGTCACCACCGATATCGCCACCAAGGGCGGCCAGTTCGACGTGCTCACCATCGGCACCTACGAGGTCCCGATCTGGGCCAAGAAGAACTGGCTCATTCCGCTCGACAAGCTCGGATCCGATTACGACGTTGCCGATCTGCTTCCCAAGATCCGCGATGCGGTGTCGGTTGATGGCAAGCTCTTTGCCGCGCCGTTCTATGGCGAGAGTTCGATGGTGATGTATCGCACCGACCTGTTCCAGAAGGCCGGATTGACCATGCCGGAAAAACCGACCTGGGATTTTGTCGTCGATGCCGCGAAGAAACTCACCGACAAATCCGCGGGCGTCTACGGCATCTGCCTGAGGGGCAAGGCCGGTTGGGGCGAGAACATGGCATTCCTCACCGCGATGTCGAACTCCTTCGGCGCGCGCTGGTTCGACGAGAAATGGCAGCCCCAGTTCGACAAGCCGGAGTGGAAGAAGACGCTGACGACTTACGTCGACCTGATGAAGGTCGCAGGCCCTCCGGGCGCCAGCTCGAACGGCTTTAATGAAAACCTGGCGCTGTTCAATTCCGGCAAATGCGGTATGTGGGTCGATGCCACCGTTGCCGCCTCCATGGTGACCAACCCGAAGGACTCCAGGGTCGCAGACAAGGTCGGCTTCGCGCTCGCGCCCAATGCCGGGCTCGGCAAGAACGCCAACTGGCTGTGGGCGTGGAACCTCGCGATCCCCGCGGGATCGAAAAAGGTCGAGGCCGCGGAAAAATTCATCGCCTGGGCGACCAGCAAGGACTACACCAAGCTCGTTGCCTCGAAAGAGGGCTGGGCCAATGTGCCGCCGGGCACGCGGACCTCGCTCTATCAAAACCCTGAATATCTGAAGGTCGCGCCGTTCGCGAAGCTGACGCTGGCCTCGATCGACTCCGCCGATCCGAACAAGCCGACGGTCCAGCCGGTGCCTTATGTCGGCGTGCAATATGCGGCGATTCCGGAATTCCAGGGCATCGGCACCACCGTCGGGCAGCAATTCTCCGCGGCCCTCTCCGGCGCATCGACCGTCGATGCGGCGCTCGCTGCTGCGCAAACAGCGACCGAACGCGAAATGAAGCGCGCCGGTTATATCAAATAGAGCGCGCCGATCGCCGCGGTCATCTCCCTCCCGGCGAGCCGCAAACTGGCTGCCGCCCAGCTACGGGCCGGACGGCAGCCCTCATCGGGTTTTCCTTATCACCATAGGAGGCGACGATGGCAACGCAGCAGACGCAGGTGCTCGGAAGGGCGCTGCTGACTCCGGCCGTCGCGTTGCTGTTCGTCTGGATGATCGTCCCCTTGGCGATGACGATCTATTTTTCCACGCTGCACTACAGCCTGCTCGATCCCGATACGGAAAGTTTTGTCGGGCTGGAGAACTTCCGGTATTTTCTGACCGACCCCGCCTTTCTCACATCGCTGCGAAATACCCTGGTGCTGGTGGGCTCCGTGCTCGCGATCACCATCCTGCTCGGCACGCCGCTGGCGCTATTGCTCGACCAGCCGGTGATCGGGCGCAGCATCGTCCGCCTGATGGTGATCGCGCCGTTTTTCGTGATGCCGACCGTCAGTGCGCTGGTCTGGAAGAACCTGTTGATGCACCCGGTCTCCGGGCTGTTCACCTGGATCGCCTCGCTGTTCGGCTTGGCGGCGATCGACTGGTTCAACGATGCACCGTTGCTCGCGGTGATCCTGATCGTCGCCTGGCAATGGCTGCCGTTTGCAACGCTGATCTTGCTGACCGCGCTGCAATCCCAGGACGAGGAGCAGAAGGAAGCCGCCGAGATGGATGGCGCAGGCGCGCTTTCGAAATTCATCTACCTCACGCTGCCGCATTTGGCGCGGCCGATCACGGTCGTCATCCTGATCGAAACGATATTCCTGCTCACCGTGTTCGCCGAGATTTTCGTCACGACCGGCGGCGGCCCGGGTCTGGCGACCACCAATATCGCGTTCCTGATCTACTCGCAGGCGCTGATCCAGTTCGACGTCGGCAACGCCTCGGCCGGCGGACTGGTGGCGGTCGTGATCGCCAATGTCGTGGCCTTTTTCCTGGTCCGGATCATCGGACGGAACCTGGAGGCCTAGGCCATGGCACGCAAGGTAACTTCGAGACGGGTGCTGGTATCTACGCTTGCTGCGTGGTTCTTCGGCTTCCTGATTTTCCTGCCGATCCTGTGGATGGTGCTCACCAGCTTCAAGACCGAGCTCGAGGCGTTCGCGATGCCGCCGACGCTGTTGTTCTTCCACTGGACCATGGAGAATTACGCGACCGTGCAGAGCCGCAGCGATTATCTGCATCACGCGCTCAATTCCATCATCATCGCCGGCGGCTCGACCTTGATTGCCATGGTCATCGCCATTCCCGCCGCCTGGTCGATGGCGTTTGCGCCGACCAAGCGTACCAAGGACCTGCTGCTCTGGATGCTCTCGACCAAGATGATGCCGCCGGTTGGCGTGCTGGTCCCGATCTATCTGATCTACCGTAATTTTGGCCTGCTCGACACGCGCGCGGGGCTGATATTGATCCTCTGCCTCGGCAATCTGCCGATCGTGATCTGGATGCTGTTCACCTATTTCAAGGAAATCCCGAAGGACATCCTCGAGGCGGCGCGGATGGATGGCGCGACCATCGGGCGCGAGCTCGTCTATGTGCTGACGCCGATGGCCGTTCCCGGCCTGGCCTCGACGCTTCTCCTCAATCTCATCCTGGCGTGGAACGAGGCGTTCTGGACCCTCAACCTTTCGACCTCGGATGCCGCGCCGCTGACGGTGTTCATCGCCTCCTATTCAAGTCCCGAGGGCCTGTTCTGGGCAAAATTGTCGGCGGCCTCGACGCTCGCCATTGCCCCGATCATCATCCTCGGTTGGTTCACCCAGCGGCAGCTGGTCCGCGGGCTGACGTTCGGCGCCGTCAAATAGATCAGCGAAAGGACAAGGGATCATGGGCCAGATCACGCTGCAGGGAGTCCGCAAGTCGTTCGGGCCGGTCAACATCATCAAGGACGCCAACCTCGAGATCGAGAACGGCTCCTTCGTCGTCTTCGTGGGGCCGTCCGGCTGCGGCAAGACCACGCTGTTGCGCCTGATCGCAGGCCTCGAAGACGTCACCGGCGGACAGATCCTGATCGACGGCAAAAATGTCGTGGATGTGCCGCCGGCGAAGCGCGGCCTGTCGATGGTATTTCAGTCCTATGCGCTCTATCCGCATATGAGCGTCCGCGGCAACATCGCGTTCGGCCTGAAGATGGCCGGGCTGCCGCGTCCGGAGATCGATCGCAAGGTCGAGGCCGCCGCCGCCACGCTCAACCTCACGCCCTATCTCGACCGCAAGCCGCGCGAATTGTCCGGCGGCCAGCGCCAGCGCGTCGCGATCGGCCGCGCCATCGTGCGCGAGCCCAAGGCGTTCCTGTTCGACGAGCCGTTGTCGAACCTCGACGCCGCGCTGCGTGTCCAGATGCGGCTGGAGGTGACAAAATTGCAGAAGCAGCTGGCGACCACCGCGGTCTATGTCACCCATGACCAGGTCGAGGCGATGACGATGGCCGACAAGATCGTCGTCCTCAATGCCGGCCGCATCGAGCAATATGGCACGCCGCTCGATCTCTACGAGCACCCCGCCAATCTCTTCGTCGCCGGCTTTATTGGTTCGCCGAAGATGAATTTTGTCTCCGGAGAGGCGGCCGGCGAGCCCGGTGTCGCCACCCTCGGCGTCAGGCCGGAACATCTGAGAATCGGCAAGGAGGGCGAAGGCTGGCCCGGAACCATATCGGTCGCCGAGCATCTCGGCAGCGATACCTTCCTCTATGTCGATGCCGGCAAACTCGGCATGCTCACCGCGCGCTGCATCGGAGAATTCAGTCTCAAAGCCGGCGACCGCGTCTGGCTTTCGCCGGATCCCGCACGCCTGCACCGCTTCGACAAGGAGGGTGGGGTTATCGGGAAGTGAGCGGGGCGAACGACAATCTGTAAACGGGAACAAGAACACGATGTATCTGGAGAAATTTAGACTTGACGGCCGCATCGCCCTGGTCACGGGCGCCGGGCAGGGGATCGGGCTCGCCGCCGCCGAGGCGCTCGGGGAGGCCGGCGCGAAAGTCATCATCGCCGACCGCGACCCGACGGCGGCCGCGACCGCTTGCGCGAGCCTCAAGGCGAAGGGCTTTGAAGCCGAAATCGTCGTCATGGACGTGACGGATTCAGCGCGGGTTTCCGAGGTCGCCGATCAGCTCGTGGCGCAGCACGGCAAGGTCGATATCCTCGTCAACAATGCCGGCATTGCCCGAAGCGAGACGCCGGCCGAAAGCGTGACCGACGAGCACTGGCTCAACGTCATCGACGTCAACCTCAACGGCACCTTCTGGTGCTGCCGCGCCTTCGGCAAGCACATGCTGGCGGCGAGGTCCGGTTCCATCGTCAATATCGGCTCGATGTCCGGCTTTATCGTCAACAAGCCGCAGGAGCAGAGCTATTACAACGCCTCCAAGGCCGCAGTGCACCATCTGACAAAATCGCTTGCCGCGGAGTGGGGTGCGCGCGGCGTGCGGGTCAATGCAGTGGCCCCGACCTACATCGCAACCCCGCTGAATGCATTCGTCAAGAACAGTCCGAAGATGTACGATGCCTGGATCGGCGGCACGCCGATGGCGCGGATGGGCGAGGTCGACGAAGTCGCCTCGGTCGTCCTGTTCCTCGCCTCCGACGCGGCAAGCCTGATGACCGGGAGCATCGTTCTGGTCGATGGAGGCTATACGTGCTGGTAGGCTCGGCGTGCTAGAAATCGGGGCATGATCTAGCTTGCGCGGACCTTGAGCGGGATTGGAATGAAGCAGGCCTTCATCGGTGTCGACGTCGGAACGTCGAGCGCGCGCGCCGGCGTGTTCGACGAGAAGGGAGCCCTGCTCGCCACCGCCCGGCATCCGATCGCGGTCTGGCATGAAGCGGGCCATGTCGTCGAGCAGTCGTCGTCCGATATCTGGGCCGCCTGTGCCGCCTCGGTCCGCGCCGCGATGGCGGAAACAGGCCTTCCGCCCTCGAGCGTCAAGGGTATCGGCTTCGATGCGACCTGTTCGCTGGTCGTGCTCGACGCGGCGGCCGAGCCGTTGACGATAAGTCCGTCGGGCGACGCCCGGCGCAACGTGATCGTCTGGATGGACCATCGCGCGATCGCGGAGGCGCGTGAGGTCAACGACAGCCATGACGACGTGCTGCGCTATGTCGGCGGCTCGATCTCGCCCGAGATGGAAATTCCAAAACTGCTTTGGCTGAAGCGGCATCTGCCGTCGAGCTACCGCTCGGCGGGTCATTTCTTCGATCTCGCCGACTATTTGTCGTTTCGCGCCACCGGATCGATGCAGCGTTCGATCTGCACGCTGGCCTGCAAATGGAATTTCCTCGCCCACGAACGGCGCTGGAGCGCGAGCTATTTCGAGCGCATCGGTCTTGGCGACCTCGCGTTGAACGACTACGCGAAGATCGGAAGCGAGATTGTCGCGCCCGGCACGCCGCTCGGCACCGGCCTCTCGCCATCCGCCGCGCGCGATTTCGGTCTCGTGGCGGGCACGCCGGTCGGGGCGTCGCTGATCGATGCCCATGCCGGCGGCGTCGGCACCATCGGTGGGCGCGACAAATCAGGCCAGCCGGTCGACGTCTGCCGGCGCCTTGCCTACATCATGGGGACCTCGGCCTGCATCATGGCGACCACGTCCGAAGCGCGCTTCGTGCCGGGCGTCTGGGGTCCCTATTATTCCGGCATGGTTCCAGGCTTCTGGCTCAATGAAGGCGGCCAGTCCGCGGCGGGCGCGGCGATAGATCATCTGATAAAATCTCATCCGGCGTACATCGAAGCGCTCGCGACGGCGCGCGCGGGTGGAATGGAAATCCTGGAATTTCTCGAGTGTCGCATCGTCTCGCGCGCAAAATCCCTGGGCGAAGCGGCATTGTTCGCCCGCGATATCCATGTCCTGCCCGAGTTTCTCGGCAACCGCTCGCCGTTCGCTGATCCGGATTCGCACGCGGTCGTTGCCGGCCTCGATCTCGACGTTGACATCGGTTCGATGGAGCGGTTGTTTGTGGCGGGACTGTGCGGGCTGGCCTATGGCCTCGCCGATGTGGTCGACGCTTTCCGCTCGCACGGCGTCGACAGCGATCTCATGGTGATCAGCGGCGGCGCTGGACGAAGCCCGTTGGTCCGGCAGATCATGGCGGATACGACCGGCCTGACCGTTGCGGTCCCCGAGACCCAGGAGCCGGTGCTGCTCGGCGCGGCCATGCTGGGGGCGGTTGGCGGCAGCGCCTACGGATCGATCGGCGCGGCCATGGCCTCGATGTCGGCGATCGGTCGTTCGAGCGAACCGACGGCGGCCGGGATCGCCGACTTCCACCGCAGGAAGCGGCGCGTTCACGGGCTGATGCGAACATTGGACCGGGAAACACGCGATGCGATGCGCGGGATCGAAACCGATCACTGAAGTTGATTGCGAAGAACTGGAAGATGCTGCTTAGCTCCGGCGATGCCCTGGTCGATTTTCTGCCCGTCAAAGCGGTGGACGGGCGCGACGCCGTCGTGCCGGTGGTCGGTGGTTCCTGCCTCAACATCGCCGTCGGCATCGCGCGTCTCGGCGCGCCCGCGGGATTTGTCGGCGGTATCTCGAACGACCTTTTCGGCCGCATGATCGCCGACCACGCCATCGCCTCGCAGGTCGACCTCCGCTATGCCATGCGCGGCGATCACCAGACGACGCTGGCGTTCGTCCGCACCGTCGGCGGCGAGCCGCAATATGCCTTCTACGACGAGGCGACGGCGTCGCGAAACTGGGCCTATCGGCACGGTTTTATTCCCTTCGACCAAATCGAGGCGATCCATGTCGGATCGACCACGCTCGCCAACGACGACGGCGCGGCGCAAGCGCTGGCGATGATCGTGGATGCCGCCGGATCGGTCACGATCTCTTTCGATCCGAATTGCCGGCCCAATCTGGTCAGGGACAAGCCCCGTTATGTCGATCAGATGAACGCCTTTGCCGCCAAGGCCGATATCGTCCGGATGTCGGATGTCGATTTCGACTATCTCTATGGCGGCAGCGACTATACCCCAAAGGCGGCGTCGATGATCACGGCGGGTACAAGCCTGGTCGTCGTCACCCGCGGCATCAAGGGCGCGCAGGCCTGGCACCGGGCTGCGGGCGCGGTCGAGGTCGAGGCGCCGGCCGTAAAAGTCGTCGATACCATCGGCGCCGGCGACAGTTTTCAGGCCGCGCTGTTGTTCGCCTTGCGGGCGATCGGGCGGATCGGCAAGAGCACGCTGGCGCGGATGAATGCGGACGAACTTTTCCGCGCCCTGTCGTTTGCCGCAGGTTGCGCGGCTATCACCTGCACCCGCGCCGGCGCCGATCCGCCGCGGCTGTCCGACGTCGGCGCGGAGCTGCCCCGGCTCCTTCCGAATTCGCCTAAGCCAACCGGTAGGGCGGATTAGCCTTGGCGTAATCCGCCATCTCTCCGCCGTGACGCTTGAAGCGGCGGATTTCGCTTCGACCCCGAGCTGCGACAAAATAACCCGACGGGCAAATTTCCGCTTAACCCGTCGGGCAAATCATCTCTATGACTCTGCCCCGTCTCACCCGATGAGAGGGGCGGGTCGCGATCGTCACGAACGCGCGGTGGGATGCGGTGGACGCAAGAGCGGCGAATGACGAACGCTGTTGT
>Ga0185299_10002797_pt1 | contig 25478 bp, 22 predicted proteins | sample PaiPotPPA55metaG_FD_128002 | JGI IMG/M metagenome (GOLD analysis project Ga0185299, IMG submission 128002) | Iron sulfur acid spring bacterial and archeal communities from Banff, Canada, to study Microbial Dark Matter (Phase II) - Paint Pots PPA... ...
AGCGACCCCGAAGCCCGCGCCAAAGCCATTGTGAAAGCCACGACACATTTCGAAGACCCCAAAGCCGTGCTCGAAGCCAGCGAAGAACTAGGCGAAGCCATGCCCGGCCTCGATGTTCGCCAGATGGAGCAGAAAGATCTGCTGTCGACGCGCGGCTGGTGAGTTCTTGCTAGACCGCGGGCACCATATGTCGGGCCCCTACGAGAAAAAAACGGCGCTCGATTCGAAATTGATCGTTTGAACGGCGTATAGGGCTTTACGCGAGGTAGGCTTCAGCAATCTGACTGAATCTGATTACTAAAAACGATTACTTCCACGATGCCGCACATAGCCAAAATCGGAATTCTCGCGGTACAAGGCGACTTTGCCGCGCACGCGGCCATGCTTCATTCCCTCGGTGCTGAAACGACAGAGGTCCGCACGGTAGCAGACCTGCAACAATGCGGTGCACTAATTCTTCCCGGCGGAGAATCCACCACGCAGTTGCAATTTCTGCAGGAGGAGGGCTTGAGCCAGGCAATAAAAAACTTCGCGGCAAACGGTCAGCCGATCTTCGGCACCTGCGCTGGGGCAATCCTGTTAGCCACTCGCGTAAATAATCCCGCGCAAGATTCTCTCGGGCTTCTCGATATGACCATCCAGAGAAACGGCTACGGCCGGCAGCTAGCCAGCGAAGTTTCCTTTGGCAATTCCCGGCTTAAGGCTGAGCCGATGGAAATGGTCTTCATTCGTGCACCGATTATAGAAAGCGTCGGTCCCGGCGTAGAAGTTCTTGCGGAATTCGCCGGCAAACCTGCCCTGGTACAGCAAAATAACATTCTTGCTGGCACATTCCACCCCGAATTGACCGGCGATTCCACCGTCCATCAACATTTTCTCAGCCTGATTAAGAACGGCGCCGCACCCACCCGGGCGCGCTTTGCAGTAAAGAAATCGCATTCGAACAAAAAAACAAACTCGCCTCGCAAAAAATGATGCCCACCGCCAACCAGCCCTCGCCCCGGAACACTAAAGCGAAACGCCGCGTCCTCTTCATCTGCATCGGCAATTCCTGCCGCAGTCCGATGGCTGAGTCCATCGCCCAGCGCGATTCCGCGCATATTTTCGATTGCAGCAGTGCCGGACTGACACCGCTGGGAGTGGTGCAAAAGGAAACCATCGCGACGCTGCAGGGCAACGGTTATCCCGTGGAAAATTTAATTTCGAACGCTATCAGCAAAGGCGAATGGGCTGCCGCCGATTTGGTGATCAACATGAGCGGCTATCCCAAACAACGCGCCTTCCCGCGCAGCGACTGGCACAAAGTCGAAGACTGGCCGGTAGCAGATCCCTACGGCTGCGATCCCGTCGTTTACCAGAGAATTTTCGAAGACATTCGAACTAGAATAGAATCATTGACGGCGCGTCTTCGCGAGAATCACAAAGCATAGTCGTGTTTTCGTAGTGGCCGCTCTTCAGACCGGTGCAGTTCTCTTTCTTTCGTAGTGGCAAGCTTTGGAAAGATCGCGGATTGCAGTCCGCCGCTACAATGACAACCACCGGGCCTTTTGCGGTCTCAGTTTATCCGGGAATGCGCATTTTTATCGAATCGCGGATACACTCAACTCATGCGCACAAAGACCAGTGTCTCCCAGGAAGACTACCTCAAAGCCATCTGGGAACTTCTCGAAGAAGGCCAGCCGCCCATCAGCGCCCGCCTCGCTGAAGAACTTTCCGTAACGCCACCTGCCGTTACCGCCGCGCTCAAACGCATGCGCCGCGACGATCTCGTCACCGTTGCGCGCGACGGCCACATCGACCTCACGCGCAAAGGCCGCGCCGTTGCCGAACGCATGGCGGTCCGCCACCAACTCGCGGAAATGTTGCTCACCGACGTCATCGGCCTTCCCTGGTCCAAAGCCCACGACGAAGCCGAACGCCTCGAACACGCCATTTCGCCCGAAGTCGAAGCTCTGCTCCTGAAGCGTTTCGCCGACAAAAAATCCTGCCCGCACGGTCTCCCGCTAAGAGGCGGCGTCGCGCAACTCCGCAAACAAGGCGCGGTGCTGCTCTCCGATCTGCAAGCCGACGACCGCGCCGAAATCGTCTGCGTGTACGAAAAGGACGGCAAATTCCTGGAATTTCTCGACAACCTCCATCTCCACCCCGGCACGCAACTCTCCATTTCCCGGCGCGAATACGACGAGACCCTCACCCTCCGTTCCTCCAACCGCACCCTGCACCTCGGCAAACCCGCCACGTCCCGCATCTGGGTCCGCCGCCTCTCCGCCTGACTTAGAATGCCGGCAGTCCGGCTGCCGCTTTTCATTCTTAGTCTTTTCTTTCTTAACGCTGCGGTGGCGGCCGCCTCCTGAGGCGGGCATTTCTCTTTTCTCTGCGACCTCTGCGTTAATCTTTTTCTTTCCTTTGACGCCTAAAATATTGGTTAGAATGAGCCATGAATACCTGGCGCGAAAGAATCACCGTGGATCCTGCGATATGCCACGGTAAGGCCTGCATCCGGGGGCACTCGCATTCTTGTTTCTGTCCTATTGGATAATGTGGCAGCCGGCGTCTCCCGCGACGAGATCTTGCGGAGCTATCCACCTGTTCAATTGGCAGATATTAATGCGGCATTGGCGAATGCGGCCGAACTCGTCAAAGCTTGAGATTCAAGATCGACGAGAATCTCCCCGCGGAGCCTGCCGCGCTGCTTTCGTGAGGCCGGTTTTCCCGCCGACAGCGTGGTCGAAGAGAAGCTGCTAGCGCCGTGGCAGTAATCGAAAGATGCCTTGCGGAGCGCCTTGTCTTAATCACGCTGGATCTGGATTTCGCTAACGTTCGGGCCTATGCGCCAGAGATTCACGACGGCATCATTGTATTTCGCTTAAATCCCAGGATAGACCTGCGCTCCTCTCGCAGTTGCAGCGCGTGCATCCTGTACTCAAGCAAAAATCTCCGGAAAAAGAACTTTGGATCGTTGAACAAAACCGGATTAGGATCCGCGAGTCCTAATCCACGTCTTTCGGCCTTATAATTCCGCACATGGCCACGGTCCGACCAACTCCTGCGAACCCATTCCTCAGCATCCACGCCATACGCATCTTTGTACGCGACCTCGACCGTAGCCTGCGCTTCTACGTTGATCAACTTGGCTTTCATGTGGTCATTGACACGCGCTTGCAGTCTGGCGACCGTTGGGTAGCCGTCTCTCCTCCCGACAGCACCACCATGCTCACGCTAGTCGCACCCGGAACGCACGCACCGGAACACAAACTCATCGGCCGCACTACGCAAGTTGTTTTAGTTACGTCCGATGTAGCCGCGAAATTCAGCGAATGGTCCAGAAACGGTGTTCGCTTTGTAGGCACGCCGCGCCTGAAACGCATCACCTACAAACGCCCGCACGAACTATCGCCAGCAACGCAATCCGACGGACACACCGCAGAAGAGTCGCCAGTCTGGGGCGGCGTCTTCGTACGCTTCCGCGACATTGATGGCAATATTTTTTCACTGGTCAGCTTCGATGAAGTTACCCTCGCCATCGAATCCCAGCGCCGCGCCGCCGCGGAAAGGCTTGCAGCCGAGCACCGCGCCGCGCAGGAACTGGTGATCGCCACGCAAGTCCAATCTCGACTATTTCCGCAATCGCAGCCGGCACTCAAGTCTCTTGAATACGCCGGAGCCTGCATCCCCGCGCGCGCTATCGGTGGCGATTACTATGACTTCCTCAGCCTTGGCCCCGACCGTCTCGGCTTCGTCATCGCCGACGTAGCCGGAAAGGGAATTGCCGCTGCTCTGTTGATGGCCAATCTACAAGCCAATCTACGCAGTCAGTTCGCCCTTGCGCTGGAACAACCGCAACGCTTGCTGCAAAAGGTAAACCGGCTCTTCTGTGACAATACGCCCGACGGCGGCTTCGCCACATTGTTTTTCTGTGATTACGACGATTCGTCGGGATATCTGCGCTACGTCAACTGCGGCCATCTCTGCGCTTTGCTTCTGCGCAGCGACGGTTCACTCGATCGCCTGGAATCCACTTCCACTGTCCTCGGCATCTTCAAAACTTGGGAGTGCGCCGTCGGCGAGTCCTCTCTCCGTCGCGGTGATCTGCTGGCGCTTTATACCGACGGCGTCACCGAATCCATGGACCACGCGGACGAAGAATTCGGCGAAGACCGCCTGGTGGAATCCCTGCGCCGCCACCGTCACCACCCTCCCCACTCCCTGCTCACGTCTATCGTGGCCGACGTCCGCGCCTTCTCTCCTCACGAACAACACGACGACATCACTTTGATCATCGCCAAGCGGTCCCTCTGATTTGTTTCTCGCGTGTTCATCGCCTGCCCGCCTTGCGGGAGCCGTGCGCGATGTCGCAGGTGCCACAAACGAGCCATTCGGGCCTAGCGCTGCTACTTCGCTTCCGAGTAGAATCCGAGGTGCCGCTGCTGGAAAGGAACGCGCCATGCGATCCGTTCGATTCCTTTTTTGCCTAATTGCATTTACATTGGTTGCAACCCAAGCCCGGCCGCAGGAAGCCCCTGCGCCCAAAAAAATCACCATTACCGGAAAGCTCACTCGCGTCATGGCTATTGGCGGCGAGACTTCGGGGTGGTCACTCGAGTTCAAGCACAGGATCACGCTGGAAGGGAAGAAGGTGCGCTCCGTTGAAGTTGCGGGCCCCCTCGAAGAGTTGGAAAAGCTGAAAGGTCAGCACGTTCGCGCCGAGGGAGCGGTCGCGCATCATACCGGCATGGAGCGCGGCGAATACACGGTCTTCGAGATTTCCTCCATTCATGCCGTGAAATAAATAGTTTTCTACTGGCGCACAAGGCAAAATAAGAATTTAATTAGTCCCGGCAATATCCTTCCCCGTACCGGATCACCAAACAATTTTTCTTGTCGAGCAGCCCTTCATGCCCGTCTGCTGTCCGTTCCGGAACGAATGGTCTGGGCTTTCCCGTTTCTCTCGAACGAAATACTATCGCCGGTCGCAGTTCCTTGGTAGCTTTGCACCTTGTCCAAATCCCTGAGCCTGATTTCATACTGGTCGCCGCCCTTGGCGAGTTCCAGATAAGTTCCTTCCGGTTCGTCCCACCGGCCGACCATCCGTCGACTTTTCTCGCTGCGGCGCTTGGCGCCAGACTTGGCGGCGGTCGATTTTGCGACTCGCAGCCGGCCGCCGCTGGGACAGCGACGACCAGCGCAATCCGAAAGTGCCTTTTGGAAATCATTCGCCACCAAAATACGTTGTGACGTGCATAGCGGCTATCCGCGTTCATCCAGCAGCGCTTGCAACCTCGCATAGCCGGCCCGGCTGACCGGCAGCTTCGCGCCATTCGATAAAATCGCGATGCGGCTCTCTTTGCCGTAGGGCTCGATGCGCGCGACGCGTTCCAGATTCACGACGTACGAGCGGTGAATCCGCACAAACGATTTCGGATCGAGAGCCGCTTCCAGGCTGGCAATCGTCTGTTGCTTTAGATGTTTTTTCCCTTCGCTCGCCAGCGACACGTAGTCATCTTGTGCTTCTGCGTAGTCGAGTTTTCCAACTGGAATCAGCGTGACGCGCGCTCCGTCCTTCACCACCAAACGTTCCGCGAATTGTCCCGCCGGACGCGCAGCGGCAGCCAACTCCGCAGCCGCCGGAAGTTTTTCCGCATGGCGTTTTTTCACGCGCTGCAGAGCCGCCGCAAGCCGGTCTTTCCCTAAAGGCTTCAGCAAATAATCCACGGCGTGTACCTCAAACGCTTTCATCGCGTACTCGTCATAGGCCGTGACGAAGATCACCGGCACATCCGGTCCAATCAGTTCCAGCACGTCGAAGCCAGTGAGCTTCGGCATCTGCACATCCAGGAAAAGCAGATCTGGCTTATGTTCGGCAACCGCTTTCACCGCTTCCAAACCGTTTCTGCATTCCGCGACGACTTCGATTTCTTCGTGCGCGCGCAGTAGTTCGCGCAAAACTTGGCGCGCCAATTCTTCGTCATCCACCACGATCGTCCGCAACTGTTTCGCCTCGGTCTTGCTCACTTCGGTTCTCCCGATTTTGCGGCTGCAATTTCCGCTTTGGCATTTCCCGCGTGCGCTGCCTGTGCTGATGCAGATTCCGTCGCCGCGGACTCCTCGGAGGCAAACTCCGCGGGCAACGACATGGTCACGCGAAATTTGTCCTCCTCCGCGTCGGCGCGAAACGTAGCTTCTGCTCCGTACCGCGCTTCCAGCCGGCTGCGCACATTTTTCAACCCGACTCCATTGCGTTTCCGCGAAGGCGCTTCTTCATCGCGATCGTTCTCGACCAATATCGCCAAACGCCCATCGCGCACGCTCGCCTCCAGGCGAATTAGCCCGCCATCTTCCATCGAAGCGATTCCGTGGCTTACGGCGTTTTCCAATAATGGCTGCAGCAGCAGCGCCGGAATAATGCAACGCTTCGCTTGATCGTCGATTGTTTCTTCCATGCGCAACCGCGCGCCAAAACGTACCTTCTCAATGGCCATGAATTTTTCCAGCAAATCCAATTCTTCGGAGAACGGAATTACGGTTTTTTCGCCCATGCCCAGAGTCAAGCGCAGAAAATCCGCCAGCAGCAAACACATTTCTCTGGCGCGAGCGCCGTCAATGCTGGTCAGCGCGCTGATGGAATTCAAACTATTGAACAGGAAATGCGGATTGATCTGCGCCCGCAGCGCCCGCAGTTCCGCGTCACGCGCCAGCACGCTGGTCTGCATCACTTGCATTTCCACGGCGCGCGCCGCATCTTGCGCCATCGCCACATAGTGGTAAGCTACGGAAATTACATAAAAGAAACAGCCCGTCAGATAAACGATCCAGCGGTCGGGCGCAAAATCTCGATCAATTCCGTGCAACTGCGGAATGTAAGCCAGCGCCCGCGAAAACGGCCCGGCGATGAGCATCCAGAGAAAGCTCAACACTTGCGCCGCGGCGAAGTGCGTCAGAATAATTCGCCACATTTGCGCTTTTCCGAGCGGGGCGAACCGGCAGATATACGCCGCGTCAATCGGGATGAACAACGAAATCATCGCCAACGGCACGCCCAGGAATATACTGCTGGTCCAGGAAAGTTTTCCCAGCGTCGCCAGCGCCGGAACCAGCACCAGCGCCACCGGGATGCAGGTGTACTTATTCACGCTTCCTATTTTTGATTTTGGCCGATCCGCAAAGTTCGTCATGGCAGCCTCAGTTGCGGATCTCTACGCCACCAAAAACCGCCGTGCCCATCACAATCAAAGTTTTCTTTGGCTTGTCCGGATCGACCGGTCCGGTGTAGTGCGTCGAATCCGTGTAGCCACCAAAAATTCCCTGGCCGCGCGCCGCAACGTACCAGGTTTCGGGAACGCGCAACTCGATGCCACCAAAAACCGCATTGGCGTGCAGCACCGCCTGATTCTCCGCCATGTCCGCATCGCGCAGGTCGATCTCAATTCCGCCGAACAGCGCTTGCAATTGCCCGCCGCGGAACTCTTTTGCGTTCACGCGCTTTTGCACGCCGCCAAAGATGGCGCTTTCATTCAAGGTAGTAAGAGGATCGCCAGTATTCGCGCCTGCGCCCTCCGTCATTTTTCGTGCTTGCAGCGCGCTCCACATGGCAAAACCGCCCGCCGCAATCAAAACGATCGGCCACATTTCGCCCCAGGAAAAATGCCCATATCCCAGTTGATTCAGTTGCAGGAGCACGCCGAAGACCAGCAACATCGCGCCCCAGGCGCGCCGGGAAGGATCGGCAAGTTTCACGATTCCGGCAAAGATGAGAATCAGCGGCCAGAACTGGAAGAAGTGTCCGGCATTGACAATGCCCATGTTATTGAGCAGAAAAATCGCGCCGATAGCCAAAATCACCGCACCCGGAATCAGACCGTGGTAGCGGCCGCCGCCGCCCATACTGTTGTGTATGCGCGAAGTTATGCGCGACTTGATTCGCTCTCCTAAGTCGCGCCCGTATTTGTCGCCACTCTCCATTATTTCCTCGATTCGCTTAAAGCGAACTTCCCCACTTCGCTATTCGTGATGCCGCGCAATCCGCGTACTGCTAAATTTCATTAATTCGCTCGCCGCGAAACCGCGACTCCGGCAGCCATCACTGCCACCGGCCAGCATAATAGCAGCACGCGGGTCAGGCTCAGCAATATGCCGTGAGGGTTCCACGCGATGAAGTCCACCATTTGCAACGCTGCCATCCCCAGCGCCCCCATCCAGCCCAGCGATTCCGCCGCGCCGCGGCTCCATGCCGCTCCTGCTTCCAGCCACAATGCCCACAATTGCAGAAACAATGCCGCCCCACCAATTGCCAGCAGGACCTGTCCTGCTTTCTGCTTTCGTGCCGCCTGGCCCTGCATCGCCGCTACCATTGCAACCTCCCACCCGCTCCTTGCTGCGTTGTTCCTTGCGGGCAACTCCACAGTAGATGCAGGCTGCCTGGGGTGGCACGGACGATTCGGCGGATAGCGCCCCGCTACCGGCGAACGGCGGTATACGCTCGGCTTGCGATGAAGTGGGAACCGCAGCGGACGTTTTCGCAAAGGCATTTTTGCTGAAAGGCGGATAGCGCTTGCAAAATCAGTGCATTGGCACTACGGTATGGCACACGGTTTCCGTCGAGTCGGGCGCAAAACTTTCTAGGAGAAAACTGGAGATGACCATCTCGGCTGCGCAGCTGTTTTCCACTCGTTTGCACCGTATGCGCTGGGTTTTGTATGTGGTGCTGGCATTGGTTGGTGGATCGCTTACCTTTGTGGGCGCACATGCCCAGCAAAAGGCCAGTGAAGAGGCCACGTTCCGGAAATTGCTGGACAATTATTGCGCGGCCTGGAGCAGCGGCAATCCCGACAACGCCGCGAAATTCTATGCGCAAGAGGACGGTCTAGTTTTTTACGACCTGGCACCGTTTTCCTATCACGGTTGGAAGGAGTATCGTCCCGGAGTGCAAAAACAATTTTTTGACAACGCCACGTCGGCAAAACTCACTGCCGGCAAGGATTTGAAAGTCACGCGGCGCGGAAACATCGCGTGGATGACTGTGCCGATGCATATTGCAATGACCACTAAAGATGGAAAAACCAGTGAAGCCGAAGTTCGTTACACTGGCATTTGGGAGCGGCGCGGCGCGAGCTGGCTGTTGGTGCATGAGCATTTGTCGGTGCCGATGGGATAGGGGAGCGGGTAGTGAATTGTGAGCAGTGAGTGACCAGCGGACGACCGACAAGAGCCCTAGCCGTGTTCGTCATTCCGAGCGGAGCGAGGAATCTCTCCTGGCTTGCTGTTCGCAGCTAGTCTTCCAACAGCAAAGAATTCTTCATGTGGAATCTTCTGACGTACTACTGGACGGCTGCGCGAGGCTACCGGTTGCATCCGTGGGCTAGTCCTTATTTGCGCTGGCGGCTGGAAACATTTCTCGGGAAAGAAGCCGAAGACCTCAGCCCGTCGCAATTTTTGAAAGTCCTCTGGAAATATCGCCAGCAGATGCAGAGCTTCGTGGATTGGGCCGCGGAACGGCGCCGCGTACAAGCGCGTTCGCGCTAGCAGAAGCGCTATAATCACTTAGAAGCTTGTGGGACACGGACTTCTGTGGAAGTGGGTATGACTTCTCTCCCGATTCTTGACGAAACTGCGGCGCTGCATGAGGCGCAGTGGTGGGAGCGCGATGAGGATGGCCGAGTTCATTGTTACTTGTGCCCGCGGCATTGTCATATTGGCGAGGGGCAAGGCGGCTTCTGTTTTATCCGAGTGAACCGCGGCGGAAAACTTTATAGCCTGGGTTATGGTGCGCCGGCCGCGCTGCAAGTTGATCCCATCGAAAAAAAGCCTCTAAATCATTTTCTGCCGGGTACGCGTGTGTTCAGCATGGGAACTGCGGGCTGCAACATGGGCTGTTTTTTCTGCCAGAACTGGGACATTTCGAAGTCGAAGCAGGATCAAGTGGACGCGCGAGACGTGCCTCCAGAAGCTGTTCCGGAATTGGCGCTGCAGCATGGATGCGATTCGATTGCCTTCACTTACAACGAACCGACCATCTGGGGCGAGTACATCATCGATATTTGCCGCGCTGCGAAATCGTACGGGTTGAAGACAGTGATGGTGACCAACGGGTACATCACGCATGAAGCGTTTCACGATATTTACGACCACATCGATGCGGCTAATGTGGATTTGAAGGCTTTCACTGAGAATTTCTACGGGAAGATTACCCTCACGCACATGCAGCCGGTGCTGGATACTTTGTTGTTGCTGAAAAAAGAGACGCCGGTGTGGTTTGAAATTACCAACTTGATGATTCCGACGTTGAACGATGATCCGGAAGAGACGCGAAAGCTTGCTGACTGGATTCTGGAAAATCTTGGCGCGGACGTTCCGCTGCATTTCACGGCATTTCATCCTGACTTCAAATTGCAGAATAAGCCGCCGACGCCGCCGGAGACGCTGCATCGAGCGAGGAGTATCGCGATCGAGGCGGGATTGCATTATGTTTACGAGGGAAATATCGTTACCGATGCGGGATCGACGTTTTGTCCGCAATGTAATTTGCGGGTCGTTCGGCGGTCGTGGCACAAGGTTGAGGAAAATCTGCTGAGGGATGGGAAGTGTCCGCGGTGTGCATACGTTATTCCGGGCGTGTGGGGATAGAGAAGAGCAGAAAAGAAAAAGGATAACGCAGAGAAGCCGAGTTACGCAGAGAATCGTTACTTCGGGAGGTAGGTGTAATAGCCGGGGCCGACGCGCATGGAGTGATGCCATGCGAGGGGAAAGGCCCACCAGACCAGGCCTCCGAGGATGGCTTGACCGAGTACCAGGGGAAGAATGTTGCGGTCACGGGAGAACAGCCAGCACATCACCGTGCCTCCGATAAAGGTGAGTGGAACCAGCACGGGATTCGGCCAATGCAGAGCTCCGAACAGCAAGCCTCCGACACACGCAGCCACCTCCGGACTTCGCAAGCCGTTCAATAGACGATTCATCGTTAACGACTGCAAGCCGATTTGCTGCAAGAGACAGAATGCAAAATATCCGACGAAACGTTTGGGCGAAATGAAGTGGGCGGGAGTGCGATGAGGCGCTCCGAGGGCTACGCCAGCGATCCCAATCGCTAAAAACAAGAACACGAAGATTGGAGCGGCGCGTCGTGTGGCTGGTTTCAGATTGTCGGCGCGCCATCCGATTGTTTTTGGAGTGTCGCGGTAGAGCGCAAAGCTGAGCAGCAACCATACGGGAAAGACCAGCCAAGTTTTTGGGCTGGCTTCTTGCCATCGCCAGATGTAGAGGGAGACGAACGCAGAGAAGGCGAGAGCTTCTAGAAAATTTACGAGCGGCGTGATCACAAAACGATCATAAATCAGGATGGCGCCTGGCGGCGGAAAGGCTAGAGCGAAAGCCGAGCGCGGAAAAGCTGCAGCCAGGCTGCCGCGCTCCGCAGACGGCTGCCGCTCTCGCAGGCCCGAGCCACGCAGAAGATACCGCTGTACGGCAACCCCAAGACCGCGGCATAAAGCCATTACTACAACTGCTACGTAGAAGCGCGTTATGGCGAAAAATATTATGATAAATGCTGCCGGCTGCTGAAGCTTCTTGCGAGGTGCTTGTGGCGGAAAATGCGCATCGAGTTGTGATTCTAGGCGGCGGATTTGGCGGATTGGCGGCGGCGCAGGCATTGAAGCGGGTTTCGGTGCAAGTCACGCTATTGGATCGGCGCAACTTTCATCTGTTTCAGCCGCTCTTGTATCAGGTGGCTACCGGTTCGCTTTCGCCGGGTGAAATAGCGGCGCCGCTGCGCAGCGTGTTGCGCAAACAGAAAAATACTGAAGTATTGTTGGGCGAAGCTGCGGACATTGACCCCCACAAAAATCTGCTGACGTTAAGTGATGGTGCGCAATTCGAATACGGCTCGTTAATCGTCTCCACCGGCTCGCAGACTTCCTACTATGGCAATGATTCCTGGCGGAAAAATGCCCCCAGCCTGAAAACGGTTGAGGAAGCGACCAACATACGGCAGAAAATTCTGCTGGCGTTCGAATGCGCGGAGCGCGCGGCGAGCGAAGAGGATGCTCGTGCGTGGCTTACCTTTGTCATTGTTGGCGCGGGCGCCACAGGTCTGGAACTGGCGGGAGCGTTGGCTGAGATCGCGAACGAAACGTTGAAGCACGATTTTCGCCGCATCAATCCAACGGAGGCGCAAATTCTTCTGGTGGAAGGCGGGCCGCGTGTGCTGACGGCATTTCCGGAGGACCTTTCGGAGAAAGCGGAGCAGCTAGTTTCTCGACTTGGAGTGAAAGTTCTAAAGGGCGTGAAGGTAACGAATGTTGACGCCGAGGGGGTGACGTTCGAGCGCGGAGCTAGCACGGAAAGGCTCACCGCAAAAACGGTGTTGTGGGCGGGCGGCGTAACCACAAATGAGTTTGGCCACACGCTGGCCAAACGTACCGAATCGCAATCCGATCGCATTGGACGCATTCCGGTGACGCCGCAACTGACTATTCCGAACTTTCCGAATATTTTTGTGGTTGGCGACCTGGCGCTGGCTAACGATAAGAATGGCAAGCCGCTTCCCGGAGTGGCGCAGGTAGCGATGCAAGGCGGAGCCTACGCAGCCAAAGTGATTCGAGCGCGCGTCGAGAAAAAGCCCGAGCCGCCGCCGTTCCACTATTTCAATAAAGGCGACATGGCGGTGATCGGACGCGCTGCCGCGGTCGCCAATATTTTTGGTTTACATCTCTCCGGCTTATTGGCGTGGCTGGTGTGGCTTTTCATTCACCTTATTTACATCGTGGAATTTCAAAGCCGGGTGATGGTTTTTATCCAATGGGGAATTCAATTCGTGACCTTCAGCCGCGGAGCGCGTCTGATTACCGGTAATGCGAAAATGCCGCCGCCCGAACCGTAGTAAGCTAGTTCCTCTGGAGAAATCGTGATCCCATCCGTCCCGGCTACATCTTTTTGGTCTTTCTCGATTGGAAACTTAATCCGCAGTTTTGTTCTTGGCGGGTTTTTGCTGTCGGCACAGGCCTCTTCCGCGCAAGACATTAACCCGGACGCGTACGCCGGACTGCGCTGGCGTTTTCTCGGCACGCATCGCGGCGGACGCGTCACCGCGGTCGTCGGCGTTCCGGGGCAGCCCAATCTTTATTACGCGGGAACGCCTAATGGTGGCGTCTGGAAGACCGATGACGCCGGCCGCACCTGGAAGCCGATCTTTGACGCAGTGCACGTCGCGTCCATCGGCGCCATTGCTGTCGCGCCTTCCAGTCCGAATATTATTTATGTGGCCACCGGCGAACAGGGCAGAGGCCGCGGAGTTTTCAAGTCCATCGATGCGGGAGCGACGTGGAGCGGAGCGGGAATGGTCGAAGAACATTTCATCAGCTCAATTATTGTCGATCCGAAAAATCCTGACGTGGTGATCGCGGGCGCTTTCGGAAGTGCGGTTCCCAGCGAACCGCGCGGACTCTTCAAAACCACGGATGGCGGAAAATCCTGGACGAAAACTCTCACGGATGCTGGTGGCCCTACCGGCGTGGCCGATATTGCGGCCGCTCCAGAGAATCCGCAGACACTTTACGCGGCACTGAACCCTCCTCCGGGCGAGCCGGGCGAACGCGACTTGGCCGGTGAATCGCGCATTTACATTTCGGCGGACGAAGGAACGAGTTGGAAGCAGTCTGGAACGGAGGGCTTGCCCGCAAAAGGCCGGGGGCGAATCGGGCTCGCAGTGATACCCGGAACATCGGGCCGCGGGGTGTTCGCGATCATGAATCAAGGGCTGTACCGTTCGAATGATGGCGGCGCGACCTGGCAGCAAGCAACCAAGGATCCGCGCATCGAGGGGGCTTGGTATTTCAGCCGCGTGTTTGTGGACCCGAATCATCCCCAAGTCGTGTATGTAATGCAGACCTGTACGTATCGTTCGAACGATGGCGGCAAGACATTTTTTGCGTTTCGCGGAGCGCCCAGCGGTGAAGACCATCACGTTTTGTGGATTGCGCCGGATGGTTCGAACCGCATGATCCTGGGCACGGACCAGGGAGCGATTATCAGTTCGAATGGCGGAGAGACCTGGAGCGATTGGTTCAATCAGCCGACCGGGCAGCTCTATCACGTGACGACCGACAACAGGTTTCCGTATCACGCTTACGCCGCGCAGCAGGATAGCGGGACGATTGTGGTGCCGAACCGCAGCGACTACGGCGAAATTACCTATCGCGATTGGTTTTCCAGCGGCGGATTTGAGAGCGGCTACATCGCGCCCGATCCGCTGAATCCAGATCTGGTGTACTCAATCGGCTGGTTTGGAATCGTGACGCGGCTAGATCGCACGACCGGGCAGCTGGCGACGGTATTCGTGCCGCCTGCCAATTATCACACGGTGTGGGAAACGCCGATTATTTACGCGCCGCATGATCCGCACACTTTGTATTACGGTGCGCAATATTTGTTGAAGACTTCGGACGGCGCGGTGAACTGGGAGGTCATCAGTCCGGACCTGACGTCGTCGGTGTTACATCCCGCGGAAGCGAAGAAGCCGGCTGCCGGCGGGCACCAGCCTGATCCTGACGGCGAAGAGTTCAATCATCCCGATAGTAAAGACGCCAACGACAAAGACTCCGGGCAGTTTGCGCGTAACGGCGCGATTCATAGCATTGCGCCGTCGCCGGTGGAAGAGGGGATGATCTGGGTGGGTACTTCGAATGGGCTGGTGCAACTTTTGCGCGCGGGCGGCTGGAAGGACGTGACGCCGGCAGATTTACCGAAAGGCAGCGACGTAAAATTAGTGGAGGCTTCGCCGCACGACGCCAATACGGCGTACGCAGTGGTGGCAGTGCGACGGGATGATCATCCTTATTTGTTTCGGACGCGCGACGCCGGAAAAACCTGGACAAGGATTGTGAACAGTCTGCCCGAGGATATTCAGGCTGCAGCACTGCGCGAAGATCCCAAGCGAAAAGGAGTGCTGTTCGCCGGAACACAAAGCGGCGCGTATATTTCCTTTGACGACGGCGATCACTGGCAAACATTTCAGCTGAACCTGCCTGCCGCGCCAGTCACGGATTTTGCCGTGCATGGGGATGACCTTATCGTGGCGACTTTCGGACGGGGATTATGGATCGTCGACGATATTTCCCCGCTTCGTGAATTGAGCGCGAAAGGTGCGGATTCACCGGTGCATTTTTTCAAGCCGCAAACCGCGATGCGAGTGCGCTGGGATAACCACAACGAGACCCCGCTTTCGCTGGAATTTCCCGCTTCGGAAAATCCACCTGACGGAGCCATTTTTTATTACTCGCTGAAAAATAACGCGAAAAGCGAAATCACGTTTGATGTGCTCGATGCGAGAGGGAATCGCGTTCGCCATTATTCGAGCAAGGCGGCGGCTTCGAACGGACTATCGGGCAACGCGCCGGATTATTGGTTTGCTTCTGTGGCCGTTCTCGATACCACTCCGGGGCTGCATCGTTTTGTTTGGGATGTGCGCGGCGAAGATCCATTGACGCTCACGTACGGATATTTCGGCGGCAAGCTCGATTACATCGAATATACGCTGCCGGATCATGCGATTCCGGGACAGACCCCGCGCCAGCAGCCGCCGGGAGCGTCGGTACCTCCGGGATCTTACGAAGCGGTACTCACGGTGGATGGCAAGCAGTACCGGCAAGGAATTGATCTGGCGCTGGACCCCCGCGTTCACGCGTCATCGGCGGACTTGATCGAGCAATGGAGGCTTGCGCGCACCATAAGTGCGGCGATGGAGGCGAGTTACAAAGCTTACAACGAATATTCCGCGCTGCGGACGGCGATCGCGCTGCAGCAGGCGGCGGTGAAGGATAAGCCACAGGCGAAAGATTTGCTTGACGCGTTGACAAAATTGCAAAAAGCCGCCAGCGACGCAGCGGAAGGCAGCCGCGAAGCGCCCGGGATCGGCCCGATCAATCGCGACCTCTCGCGGTATTACGTGATGATCGAGTCAGCGGATATGCGGCCGGCTGCATCCGCACAAACGGTTTCCCGCGACACGTGCGTGGCGTTGCAGAAAAATCTGGCTGCCTGGAAGCAAATAAATGAGGAAAATATTCTGGCAGTCAATAAACAATTACAAGATTTTCATCTTTCATCGCTGCCCCTGGCTGGGCGGGCGCAGACTCTTGCATGCGACTAAACGCGGCCGTTTCATCGCGCCGACATCGTCGTAAGTAAAGGGTCAATACGAGGTACTATCTAGACGTAGTACAGAGGTTCCTGTAGTACTTTTTTTTCCGGGAGCCGTATCTTGTTGTTGTCCCGCTAACTCCGGTCGCTTACAATTCGATTGCCCAAGCACTCTTCCTTCAGGTGTCCTGTGACTACTTCGGTTACAACCACGATCTACGCGCACATGTTTCACTCCTTTGGCCTGAGAGAAAATCCGTTTCACGTATCGCCGGACCCGCGTTTTTTATTTTCGGGCCCGTCGTACGAAACTGCGCTTGCTGAACTGATGTTCGGAATTGAAGCTCATCGCGGACTGCTGGTGCTGACCGGCGAAGCCGGCACTGGCAAGACCACGTTGATGCGTCACTTTCTGCAATGGCTGAAGGACCGGCAATTTTCCAGTTCTTATATTTTTCACTCGCATCTTGACCCGGCGGAGTTGTTCGAATTTATCCTGCGCGATTTTGGCGTTGCGGTGGAATCGACCAAGAAAAGCGATCTACTGGCGACGCTGCACCGTTGGTTGCACGCCCGTCAGGCGGAAGGCGATTCTCCTGTAATCATTATTGATGAAGCGCAAGCTTTGTCGCTGCGTACCTTAGGCGAATTGAATTTGCTGCTGAATCTAGAAAATGTTCGCGGCAAGCTGGTACAGATCGTGCTTGCGGGCCAGCCGGAGCTGGAAGAGAAATTGCGGCGTCCGGAATCGCGCGCACTGCGGCAACGCATCATGGTGCGCTGCAGGCTGCCATTGTTGTCTCTGGAAGAAACGCAAGAATACATTGCGTCGCGGTTGCGCGGCGCAGGCGGCTCTGGTGCGCAAACTTTTCCGGCAGAAACAGTGGAGACAATATATTCGTATGCGCGAGGAGTTCCACGCGTGGTCAATCTCTTGTGCGAACAGGCGTTGATTGGCGCTTACGCGGACCGCTGCACGACGGTATCGCCGGGAAATGTTCGCAGGGTTGCGGCAGAATTTGATCTAGTCGGCGAGCCGTTCCGTGCGACTCATCAGGACTTCAAGTTCGCGCCGAAATTTCCTGTGAGCCTTACGACTGCTGCGCAGATGATGTCGGTCGCGGACGCGCCAGCCGCTGCGAAAGTTCCAGTGACGACCGAAGTTCCGGCGGCCGAGAGAGCGATGGCCGCAACGGCAACGACCGCGGAGACTGCTGCGCCGGTTGCGCAGGCGCAGGCGTACCAGGCGGCGTCGGCAATTGCGGAGACGATTCAGCCGCAGCCGATCCCTGATTCAATTGTCATGGCAGATGCAAAACCCTCGATGGTGCCAGAGACGCGGGAACACGAAGGCCTAGCGGCAGGTGCGACTCCAGAACGGCTGGTGCTGAATTCAGCGCTTGAAACTCCAGAGCTCGAAACGGTTGTCACAGCGATTCGAACGGAGCCAGAGCCGCCAGCGATTCCGGAAGATTCCGTGCTGCAAGAAGAACAATTGACGCTGCATATTGTTGCGCCACGCGAAAAGCGCCGGCCAGCGAGCGGTTACGCATGGCGCAAACGCCATACTGAAAGTCCGTTTTTTATCTACTGGCGCGAGGTTGCCGAATCTTTCGTTCGTGACTGGCGGGCATTTTTCGCATCATTCGCGCCACAGGTGAGCGCGTTTGCCGGGAATGTTCCGCAACACGCGGACTCAATTCGGCGGAAGGTGATCGCGCCATTGCGAACTTGGTTGCGTACACCGATACAAAACGGGCGCGCTCAGGACATTGATGAGGCGCCGCGTCCCAGGCCGTCAGACAAGTCATAGTCCGCCTTTTCCAGATGCACCTGCCGCATAAACTCAGGAAGTTAAAAGCCTTTCGGCCTTTCCCGTGCCACGGAAAAGCTTCTCTCCAGAGCAAGGCCGGCCTGCGCCAGCGTTCCTTCTTCGAATAATTTTCCGATGAGCGTTACACCGTGCGGCACGCGCCGCGCCGGAGAAAATGTTGGCAGCGGATTGGCCGGATCGGGCGCCCAGTCACTGCGCGCCTGCTTCACTTCGACGAACCCCGCGCGCAGCGTCAGTGATGGATGCCCTGTAAAATTAGTGATGGTCAACATTTCATCGCGCAGCGAAGGCACCAGCAGTAAATCCACCTCGGAGAAAATGCGCACCATCTCGATGGCCACTTTTCTGCGCATGCGATCGGCTTGCACGAAATCCACTGCCGACAAAAATCGCGCCTGGCGGAACAGATTGGGCCAGGAATCGTACGTCTGCATTTTCAATTGATCCACGTCGTGGCTCAAGGTTAGTTCCTCGAAGGCTGCTGCGCCTTCCGCGAATAAGATCAATTGCAGCGAATCGTAGGGCCAATCTGGCAAATGCACTTCCACGGGAATCATTCCTACTTTTTTTACGGTCTCGAACGCCGCGCGGTCCACGTCGGTCGCGGGATCTTCTTTCATCCAGGCAGGGAAGTAGCCGATGCGCAAGCCTTTCACGCTGGCGCTGGCGTCAAAATCCAATTTGCTCGACACACTGCTCACGTCTCCAGCGTCCGGACCGGAAATCGCTTGCAGCACCAACAATGCATCTTCGACGCCGCGCGTCATGGGGCCAAGTTTGTCCAGCGACCAGCACAGCGTCATCGCGCCGGTTCGTGGCACACGTCCATACGTGGGCCGCAGACCGGTGACGCCGCAACGCATGCTGGGCGACACAATGCTTCCGCCGGTTTCGCTGCCAATGGAAAAGCCGACCAGGCCGGCCGCAGTCGCCGCTCCCGGTCCGGCACTCGATCCCGACGCGCCTTCTTCCAGCAGCCACGGATTCATGGTCTGGCCGCCGAACCAGATGTCGTTCAGTGCCAGCGCACCGAGGCTAAGTTTTGCCACCAATACCGCTCCCGCTTCGTTTAATTTCCGTACGACTGCTGCATCTTCCTTGGGCACGCGATTTTTGAACGGCTCGGCGCCGTAGGTGGTGGCAATTCCGGCGGTATCCAACAGATCTTTGCCGCCCCAGGGAATTCCGTGCAACGGCCCGCGATATTTTCCGGCGGCGATTTCGGCATCAGCTTTTTTCGCTTGTGCCAGCGCGTGTTCGCGGGTCAGTGTAATCACGCACCGCAGCTTCGCATGGAACTCCTCAAGTCGCTGCAAATAGATACTTGTCAGCCGTTCTGACGGGAGTTTTTTCGATTCAATCCATCGCGAAAGTTGCGTCACCGTGGCAAACGCGATGTCCGCGTCATTCGAAGGCAGCGGGCCTATGCCAGTCGTGCTTCGCACCAGACGATTTTGCTGCGGCCCGGCGTTTGTTCCTGGAAGCACCGGATCCCACCGCGACCACGGCGCCAGACCATCCTGTAACTCCATCTTGCGTGGTCCCACGCGTCGCTCGTACAGCGGCGCCAGGTTTACGCGCCACGTTTTTGCCGCCTGCGCAATGTCGGTCTTGTTTAAGGTCACTTGAACAAGTTTTTCAGCTTGTACAAATGTTTCCTCGGAAACTTCCGGACCTACCGGCTTTGCTGTTCCAAACGCGGGCGGCATCCCGGCCGGTTCTTGCGGCGGTACCTGCGTGGGATTTTGTGCTACGGCTGCCGTCGCAAGGCTGCTTGCTAACGGGCTTGCTGTTCCTTTAGCGCTAACTGTCGCTCCAAGTAAACCTATTCCCGTTGCCGTCAAAAATTCCCGCCGCGTTTTCACGTTTGCTCCTCCGGTCAACTAGTGTACGCGTATTGAGCCTTTCCTTGGGCTGCCTGAAACGCAAATAATTATTGCCACGCTAAATTATGTTTAGCTATAGATGGCTCGAAGTCGTTCGTCGTGTGGCAAATGCCCAGAGCCTCGCAAAAATGGTTGGAGACCAGTCCTGTTTCAGAGCAGTTTATGCGGCAGAGGGCATCCCCAGGTAAAAGGAGCGCATCCCATCTGAGCAACATGCCTACTCAAACTGCTACGGCTGGTGCGCCGTCAACAGCAGCGATCGCATCGAACTACCAGGAATTCGTCAACCCGCAGTGGGTAACACTGCTTAACCTGCTCGGCATGAATGTCGAATATGAACGATGTCTTGGCTGCGAATTGTTCACCAAAGACGGCCGCCGCATTCTGGATTTTCTTTCCGGCTACTGCGTCCACAATATCGGGCACAACCATCCGTACGTGATTCAGGCGTTGAAGGATGAAATGGACAAGTGCGGCCCAGCGATGCTGCAGAGCCACGTTCCTGAAATTGCCGGCGAACTCGCGCGCCGTTTGTGCCAATTGGCCGGCGGGGCCCTGGAAAAGGTTTATTTCGGCAGCAGCGGCAGCGAAGGCGTGGAAGCGGCGATCAAGTTTGCGCGAGCTACTACTGGTCGCCCCGGGATTCTCTACGCCAAGGGTAGTTTTCATGGACTCACGGCCGGCGCGCTCTCACTGATGAACGACGCGTTTTGGCGCGAGGGCTTCGGCCCGCTTCTTGCCGACACGCACGGCGTGCCCTTCGGTGATATTTCAGCTCTCGAGAGCGCCATCACGTCCGAACGTTATGCCGCGCTGGTTCTGGAGCCTCTGCAAGCCGAAGGCGGAATTCGCGTTCCATCCCGCGAGTATTTGCAGCAGGCCCAGGAGCTGTGCCGTCGCACCGGCACACTTTTTGTGCTCGATGAAGTACAAACGGGAGTGTTTCGCACCGGGACTTTTCTGGCAGCGCACCAATTTGGTTTGCGTCCTGATATCGTGGTCCTGGCGAAAGCGCTCAGCGGCGGCCTGATGCCGGTCAGCGCCGTGCTGATGACCGACAAAATTTATAACGCCGTCTATTCTTCGCTGAAGCGCGCCATCGTGCACACCTCGACGTTCAGTGAAAACAGCCTTTCCATGCGCGCTGGGCTTGCGATCTTGGATGTCCTGGAGAACGAAGATCTCGGCGCACGCGCTTTATATCTTGGCGAAACCTTCCGCGTCAAGCTGCGTTCGGCGTTGGCCGGTTTCGAGATGGTTAAGGAAGTCCGCGGCATGGGCCTCTTGAGCGGAATCGAATTTTCCCCGCCAAAAAAATTAGCAGTGCGTGCGCTATACGAGGCATTTCACTGCGTTCATCCCGCAATGTTCGGGCAGATCATGGTCATGCGCATGTTTCGCGAGAAACGCATCCTTACACAGATCTGCGGAAACAATTTTATGGTCCTGAAAGCAGCGCCGCCGCTGATTGTGACCGATGAGCAGCTCGATCAATTTGTTCGGGCAATTCGCGAAGTGGTGGAGTTGGCAGAAACGTCTCCGGCATTCTGGACGGAAGCGCTCGGGATGGCCCGCCGGGCCGTCAACATCTAATCCGGTAAAATGGCGCAAGTATTGTAAACGGTTTGTGCGAGTGAAATGACCCGCAATTGACATTTGCGCGGGGCTCGCGGGAATAAAATCATCTGTGGCGAATCCGCCCAGCATGAAAAGTTCCCCAAAGGCGGGCGAGTGGTCGTATCACAAGAGAGCACCGATGTATTCGTCGTCGGTGGGGGGCCGGCCGGACTGGCGGCCGCCATTGCCGCTCGGCAAAAAGGTTTTAGCGTCATCGTCGCCGACGGCTCCGCGCCTTTTATTGACAAATCTTGCGGAGAAGGCATGATGCCGGAGACCTTAGCCGTCCTGCAAGCTCTGGGTGTGAAGTTTGCCCGCGGTGTGGGACAAAGCCTTCGCGGCATCACTTTTGTTCAAAACGGCTCACACGTTTCCGGCGATTTTCCGCGCGGGCAAGGAATTGGTTTGCGCCGGCCGCTGCTACATGAAGCCCTGGTCGCCAGAGCGGAAGAATGTGGCGTGCAGTTGTTCTGGAGAACGCCCATCAGCGCCATCATTTCTGGCGGAGATACCGGTAGCGTACAGCTCCCGGGACGAAATATACGTGCCAGATGGATCGTTGGCGCGGACGGTCAAGGCTCGCGTGTTCGCCGTTGGATTGGCTTCGAATCCAGCGGCCACGTCGGGCAACGTTATGCGAGCCGCCGCCATTATCGCGTCAAGCCCTGGTCGAACTACGTGGAGATCCATTGGGCTGGCGAGGCTCAGGCGTATGTAACCCCGATCGGCGAGGAGGAGGTCTGCGTCGTCATGATGGCGGAAACGCCGGCGCATGGGCTGTTTGAAACTGCACTCGATCAAATGCCGGCGCTAAGAGAAAAGCTTTTTGGTGCCCCGCTCGGCAGCAGGGAACGCGGCGCTGTCACCGCCATGCGCACGCTGCGTCACGTACAAAAAAACAACGTTGCGTTACTCGGCGACGCTTCGGGCGGCGTGGATGCCATCACTGGCGAAGGACTGCGTTTGGCGTTCCGGCAGGCGCTTTCGCTGGCCGACGCCATGGCAGCAAATGATCTGACCCAATACCAGCGCGCTCATCGCAAACTTGCGCGCCGTCCCATGCTGATGGGCAACTTAATGCTTTGGCTTGGCTGCAATCCGCGGATTCGCGCACGCGTGCTTCGCGCGATGCAGGAAAATCCGGAACTCTTCGCGCGATTGCTGGCAACGCATGCAGGAGACGGAAGTCCAGCGCATCTGGTTTCAGCCGGGGCGCAGCTTGGTTTACGGCTTCTCGCCAGCTAAAAATAGCCGAGGAGCCGAGGAGCATTCATGACTAGCGTTAGAGCACCCTCCTTCGGAGCAGCTGTTTTGTCAATCGTTGGCGCGGCGATCTTTCTTTCCGCAGCCGCGGCCCCGCCTCGCATTCAATCGCCGCAAGCTGCCCCAGCTTCCACATCGGAAGTCGCTCTAACGCTCGACCCGGCGCGATGCAAAGTGCACTGGACAGTGGATAGCAGCCTGCACACGGTTCATGGCACCTTCGATCTAAAAAGTGGCGCTGTTCATTTTGATCCTGGCACCGGAAAAGCCGGCGGCGAAATCGTGGTTTTCGCTACCAGCGGCGAAAGTGGAAACGATTCGCGCGACAAGCGCATGCACAAAGAGATTCTGGAAACTGCAAGATATCCAGAATTAGTTTTTCACCCTACGCAAATCGAAGGCAAACTCACTGTCTCCGGCCCGTCGGACGTGAAACTACATGGCATCTTTTCCATTCACGGAGCGGATCACGAACTAATCGCACTAGTTCACGCGGAATTAGCGGGAGATCATTGGACGGGTACCGGTAGATTCGAAGTTCCCTACGTCACCTGGGGAATCAAGGATCCCAGCAATTTTTTCTTGAAGGTAAAACACGTGGTGAACGTGGAATTGGAAATGTCCGGATCGACAAGGCCCACACAAACTGCACCCTAAAGCTTCAAGCCTAAAGCTTTAACGGACGATCACTTCGCTTGGCCTGGATGGCAGGCTGAACTTCGCGCCGCGTTGCTGACTCGCTTGCATTGTCGCGGCAAGATTCAACTCAGCAATTGGAATCCTTCTCGTCCACGAGCCGGTGTTCCAATAGTCCGTCTTGATGGATATAGTTGTGCCGACGATCATGTATTTCGCCACTTCTTCCTGATGCCCGTCGCGGAATACCAGTACTGCGGGTGGAAGTTCGCTGGGCGGCTGCGTTGGCGCGGCAGGGACAGTCCCTTTGGCTCGGGTTGACGCGGCGGTTCGTCCCGATTCCGTCGTGCTGGACTCTTCAGCAGTCTCCATCGGCCCGTGACTTGTAAGCCGTACCCAATGGTCGCCACGCAATTCCATCACCAGGGATTCTGGAGGCTTGGCCGGCGATGCAGGCGCGGCAGTCGGCGTACGGAACGGTGCTGGAGGCGCCTCGCCGACTTCGTCTTGAGAATCGTAATCAGGGTAGTAGTCTGCTGAATCGTAATAAGGATAATAGTTTGGCCCGAACCCCGAACCGGCAAAAGCCCGTCGTCCGTGGCGCATTCGGACAAAAGAACGTCCCACTGCACGGCCCCGGGACACGTAGGCCGCACCTCGCCCTGCGAAAGCGGACCCACGCCCGCCATGGCCCTGACCTCGCGCCGGCAATGCAAGCAACGTTATTCCCGCCAAGCCGAGCGACAACGCAGACAACGCAATCGTCTGATACCTCATGGCCTCATCGCCTCCGCTATCGAGACTCGACCGCGTCACTTTCTTTGCAAGATCTCGCGCAATTCCAACCTAGTTTCAAGCGCTGCCGCAGTCAAGTATTGCCGGCGGTTTGCTCGGCGGTTTCTGTAACACATACCGCAGCCCCGGGATTTGTTGGGCTCACGGCTCGCGAGTATGAAAGCCATATCCAATTTTTAGTAGTACAGGTTCTTTTGTATTGCGTGAGGCGGAGAAAAAACCTTAACTCGATTCGTGATTAAAACTGTGCTGATTGCCGATGACAGCGCCTCCATGCGACTGTCGGTTCGACTGTTGCTCGAAGGTCGGTACACGGAAATTGTAGTGCGCGAAGCTGTGGACGGCCTCGACGCTATCGAGAAGGCCAAAAAAACGAAACCCGATTTGATACTTCTGGACCTTGCCATGCCTCGGCTAAACGGTGCAGAAGCGGCTACGATCCTGAAGAGTGATATGCCGGAAACACCGCTCATCTTATTTACGATGTATACCGACCTGCATGCCAATTCTCTGTGCGCAGCCATCGGCGTTGATTTCATTTCAAAGACGGACGGTGTTTGGAAGTTGCTTGAACGCGTTGATGCTTTACTGCCGCCAAATGCGGCAACCCAACCTGGTACCAGTTAAAGCCACACAGTCGGAGAACGCCCGGAGGCCGATTGGAGCTGCGCTCGGACTGCAACAATTCGATCCCTGTTGCCGGCTGCGGTGATAACAAACTTACTGCGAGGCGCGGGCCTGCTGTCTTGAAGGCGCGGTATTCCCGCGCACACCGATTTGGGTTGGACGGGTCTTCACGTTTGTTAAACACTCGCCACACTGGCAAGACGACTTGGAACACGCGGCGCAAGGTTCGCGTACCGGGAACAGGTAAGCGCGTATTCCGGCCTCGTCCTCAGAACGAATGGGTGACAACTGAAGCGCCTCAGCTACGGATTGTTTCTGATGAACTTGCAACTGCTGTACATCAGCGATTGGAGGCTGTTAAGAGCACGTTTGGCGGGGAAGGGAGTGGTTTGACGGCTGGTCCGAAGCGTTATCTTTTTTCGGGATTATTGAAATGCTCAGTCTGTGGAGGAAGCATCGCCCTTGTTTCTGGACGCGCACGACATGGCGCGGATCGCTACGGTTGTTCAGTACATCATTAGCGTGGCGAGTCTGTGTGCGAGGATGCTACGTTAGTACGTCGAGACGAGTTGGAGCAGAGCCGACTTAGCAGCCCGTGGCGGAAGCGGGTTCTTTCGAATGGCGGAGCCTATAACGAAGATAGTGGCGATTCCGCTGGGACCTGGGTGTTAGCGAGGGGAAAATACTGTTGG